>Ga0209541_10000631_pt1 | contig 69732 bp, 78 predicted proteins | sample RifCSPlowO2_01_FD_184027 | JGI IMG/M metagenome (GOLD analysis project Ga0209541, IMG submission 184027) | Groundwater microbial communities from Rifle, Colorado - Rifle CSP2_plank lowO2_0.1 (SPAdes) (version 2) | ecosystem: Environmental > Aquatic > Deep subsurface > Groundwater | place...
GAATTGACGATCTTAGAATGGCTAACTGATTCTCACTCTTTAACTTACTTTAGCAGTTTCATCTCTAAGCTCATTACGACCCAGATCGGTTTAAGCATTCATTCTATTTCGAGCAAGCGAGGACCCCAGCTTCTAGCCGTGGGTTAAGCAGAAACTTTGCTGCCGCGAAGCGAAGAAAGAGAGGACCACGGGCTACGCCCGTGGGAATCTATTTTGGCACTATCAGGGGAGCGAGCCAAATGCCGGCGCGGCGATCCTCAGGATCCCGGCAACGGAAAACCTCCAAGCCTAACTCAGCAGAGAAGTTGCCAACTACGGCGTTGCCTGAACCAATCAGGGTTTTTGTTCTGGCAAAACCATAGTCATACTTTTTCCCAAACAGGCGCTTGCCAGTTTTATCAAAATGCAAAAAAACAAACTCTACATAATCAGGGGCTTCGCCAATAACTGCTTGTACTCCAGGAATTTTTCTTACAAGCTTCAGGCCAAACTCCCTAACCATTTTTTCGTGCTCTTTAAGGGTTTTGTTATTGCTTTTTGGTAAAACAAGCTTTTCGGGATTAATTGCAACTTCTGTTTTACTTGAGCCCAGATTCGCAAGATCAGGATAGTCTTTGTACCAGGTTGAGTAGAATGGTTTGCCAACCTTTTCAAAACTTCCTATTGACCGCCCACTTAATTCATAAATAATATAACCTTCTTTTTCTAAGGCTTTGCGGGTCTCGGAAGAAAATTTTCTAATTTCGTCCACGCTTCTCAACCTCTCTTAGTTTATTATAAATTCTTTTTAACTCCATATGGGGTGTTCGTCAAGTAACACTGCCGAAGTGCTCGCCAATGTTAGTGCACTTGGGACCTTTTTTCTGGAAACTGACGAAGAGTTTGAACCGATTTTTATATAGTGCTCCCCGCATTTTACGAACTTCGCCTGCCCCGTATCGAATGGTACTGAAGAACATTTTAAGAAATGAGGTATCTGACACAGCGTGCGGTTGACAGGCGGGACGAGCTGAGAGTACTATTGTGAGCAAATCAGTGCCCAAAAGGAGGTGAGAATATGAAGAGATTGCTAAAAGGATGTGGACGATTGGGCGGTCTTTTCCTAGTCATATTGCTCCTTGCGGCAGTGGTCGGTTTGTCTTCACCAGTTTCTGCGTCGGAACCGCCAACGATTACCTGTACACTAGATGCAGTTCATGACCCGGGGCCACCCCCTATGATTATCTTAGTGACTATCCTCACTATAGAGCACGATGGTCAAGTGACACAGGTCACCTTTGACCGACCCCCGGCGGGCCCACTAAGTGACTGCAGTTTATTCAAATAAAGGTATTCTCTGTTTAAGCTAAAAAAATCCCTTGCCTTGGAAAAGTCAAGATGAGGCTAAAAAGTGGTGCTCGAGGATCGTAACGTTAATATAACCAGCCAATTTGTGCGTATTTTCAAGGTTTTCGAAGATTTCAAGTTCATTAGCCAACTACGGGAAGAGATGGATAAAGTACGGCCAGCCGTGGCTATGTAGCCTAATGTTATTTTTTGGCTTTTTCCTTATTCCATTTATCAACTGCCCGTTTGGCTATTATTTCTAGATAAATATCACAATACATTTTCAAAGCCAAGATTTCTGTTAAAGTTATGGGTGTTTTAGGACTTCTCGTCGGGGACTTTGCCTGATCTTCCCCTGAGTCTATAACTTCATCCAAATTTCGAAAATCTTCCAATTTAGCAAACTGCCTATGAACCGCTTCCTTGAAATCGGATTTTCCATCCCAATCCCCTGATGTTAAAAATGCTTCCTTAAATGCCTGATAAAAACAGTTGTAGGCATTTAATTCAAAACGTAGATGTATGTCGTTCTTTGCCCAGAATGCCAATCCTAATCCATAACTATTGAAGGGTTTAATCTCTTCTTTGTTTCTAACCATAGCGATGTAGTAGAAAAGTAAATTGGTTCTGAGTAGTTGATTTTCATTCAATACCCATCGTAGTTCTTTGAAATTTACGCTCAATTCTGGATTTACCTGCACACCTAGTTTCATATTTCGCTCTAAATCCCATATTTCTTCATAATATCTAGCCTTGTCCTTTTGGACATGCCACCAAAATATTCCCCTAGAAGCTATATTTAAGGCGACTACGAATGATCTAGCCATACCCCAACCTATATACCATAGGGCCTGTGCGGGTGTAGATGCAGCAAGTTGAAATTCAATAATGAGATCGGATTTATCATCAGAAAATAATTTTACAAAGTCCGAATGCTTGTTCCATTCATTAAGGTTTTTAGTCCTTATTGAGTGAGATTCGCTATTTATTCTGATTTTTATCTTATATTTTGGTTTGCGTGCATCTTTTCCCTCTGGCTTCTTTCTACTCAATTCCTCATTAACAATTTTACGAATTTCTTCGTCATTCTGATCGAATTGTTGTTTAAGCCAATGAATCCAATCCCGCACATTGCCCAATTCAATAAGTTTCTCTTGGGATTTACGGCCAAATATTAGTCTGTATTTCTCTGGATCTGAATTTGCTGTTAAAAACCATTGAAGTTCCTCTTTGTTTATCGATGGATCGTTAGGCTTTAGCATCGTTTTGCCTTTTTCCATTCCCAATCTGGCTTCAGCCATACTTAACAATCTATCCGCTTCTTCTTGAGGCAATTTACTCTTAGGATGTTGTTGATCTGTCGGCTTGATATATAAGGTATCTAGCCTGCGAAGATGAATAGACGTAGCTAACCCTTTTAATTGATCTATTTCCTGTTTGGTAATAACTTTCTTGCCAAAAGAAGGCCCCCAAAATGCCCAAAACAGCTTCCTTATATGATTCTCAATGCTAGATTCACCAAAACTAGAATCCCGAGAATCTACTTCTGCCACAAACGACATTTCTAGTAGCTCGGCTTTCCCGATTTCTTCAAGAGCCAGCGCAGAGAGATGGAAGCGAATATGGCGGTGTTTTGCCTCATCAAGTTTTTTTGCAGATTCAATCAGATCCTCAGCATTTTGTAGACAGAGATCCCGCACTTTTTTATGCTTCTTAAATAATATTTCGCTTTCGTCTTTCTGATTTTGATTGGTACTCATATGATATATTTATACCCGCTTGACAGTACTATAAATTTGTCATAAAGTTATCATAATATGGCCTTAACAGTCAAGCCCCTAACCAACAAACAAAAGGATGCACTGGACTTCATAAATTCATTTATGCAAGAAAGGGGATATTCCCCTTCTCTACGTGAATTAGCTAAGTTTTTAGATACCGAAAATCTAAGTACCGCTCAGTACTATATCGAAGAATTAGAAAAAAAAGGTTATCTTAAACGAGATCCACATAAAAATAGAGGGATAGCACCAATTACCCAAAAACAAACTGTTCCTTTACTGGGTTTTATAGCTGCTGGGGAACCCATAGAGCCAATTGAAAACGCTGAACCCATACAAGTATCATCGAATATTAAATTGAATCCAAACCATTCCTACTACGCTCTTAAAGTAAAAGGCGACAGTATGATGGATATGGGAATTCTCGACAATGACATCGTTCTTATTAAGCATCAAATGACAGCAGATATCGGGGATACAGTAGTTGGGATCACAGAAAATGGTGCTACATTAAAAGTTTTAGGTGAAAAAAGTGGAAGAACAATCTTACAACCAAGAAACCCTAAATATGAGACAATAATTCCAGAACAACTCGAGATTAGAGGCAAATTTGTTGGTTTAGTTAGAGGTAATTTTTAGCTAAACTTATAAATATGAGATACAAAAAATCTAATTTAATATCACACGAGAACAACTATATTATTCCAGATGATTATTGGAATGAGCACCCCCATTTAATCACGTGCGCTACTGAACTTCAAAAACTAAAACTGGATCTTCTTAAAAAAGATAGCCTTGCAAAAGACATAGATAAGTTAATCTTATCGAATGTGATGGTGTCTATATTAGATACTTTCAATAAAAAAAATAGTACCTCAGTTGATGCAATAAAAATAGGTAAAGAGATCGCTAGTCGGCTTCAAGGGAATGTTGATGGCTCTTTGAAGGAAATAAACCAAACAATTGTAAAAACCCTTGCTAAATATGATCTAAATGATACCAACGACGATTTTCTTGGATTCTTATATCAGCTACTACAAAATCAGCTAGGAAGAAAATCCGATGGACAATTTTATACCCCAAAAAAAGTAGTGCAACAGATTCTTAGTCAAGTTCGTTTGGATGTTATTAAAGATAAATTGATTATGGATCCAGCATGTGGATCAGGGCAATTTTTAATAGAGGCATTTAATGAACTAGACAAACTGTATGAACAAGCCAATCCAGAACTAACTAAACCCGATCGATATTCACGCATACTTTCTTCACTTCTTGGCGTTGACATAGACAATATTGCTTGTTCTCTAGCACAATTTAATCTTCTTAAACGTGCTGCGTTTCTGGCGCCAATAATCCCAAAGATGATTTGTGCAAATACACTTAAAAAATCTTCTGATCTTTTTAATCTAGATCCTCTTAGTGAATTTGAAAGAAAAGTTAATGTCATTATAGGCAACCCCCCATGGGGTGCTAAATTAACAACCGAAGAAAAGAATTATTTCAAAAAAAACTATCAAATTGGTGATGTAGGATTAAATTCATTCACCCTCTTTATTGAAAGATCGCTCGATTTTCTAAAAGAGGAAGGTGGCAGGCTGGGTTTTTTGATTCCAGAAGCCTACTTGAAGATAAAAAATCACCAACTCTCTCGACAACAAATTCTTGATAAGTGTAAAATTCTAACTTTGCAAATATGTGGGGATGTGTTTAAGAAAGTATACGCCCCAGCGTTGATAATCGTCGTTGAAACAGCGAAAGACAAAGATCAAAGACAAAATAATAGCGTCAAATTGTCAAAATCGCTTTCTGAAAACAACAATTTTGGAATTGTTCCACAAAGTTCATTCTATTCAACGCATGAGAACATTTTTAACATTAACCACTCTGGCGATTCAGAAAGTTTGAAGAATAAAATCAAAAATCAAGATGTTCGATACCTAAAAGGTAATGCGCTTTTCTTTTTAGGGATTGTTACAGGCAATAACGACAAGCACCTAACGAAAACAAATGGCGATCCAAGACAAAACCGCATTTTAGTTGGAAGTGATGTAAATAAATTCAAGATCAATTTTAGTGGGAATTATTTTATTTACGATAAAGATCAACTTCAACAGGTAGCCCCAAAGGGTTATTATCTAGAACCAGAAAAATTGCTTTATAAATTTATCAGTTCAAAACTCATTTTCGCATATGACAATCAATCATACTTCATGCTCAATAATATAAATGGGGTGATCCCAAGAATAAAAGAAATGAGATCTAGATATATACTAGCCCTTCTAAATTCAAAGTTAATGCAATATTATTACGCATCAAGTTTTTTCACTGTTAAGGTACTTAGAGGTAATTTAGAAGAATTACCACTACTCTTGGCCTCTGAACAAGAACAACTAGAAATAGAAAAAATGGCACTTGAAGCTGAAAAAGCTACTAATGAAAGCGGGTTTGAAAAAACCACAAAGATGATTGATGAAGCAATTTATAGTCTGTACGAATTGAGTGGAAAGGATGTAGATTTTGTCGATAAAGAATTATCTACTAGCTTTCTTTAGCACAGTTTCGAGAACTCGTCTTTCTTCAACCTCAAATTGCTTAAAATCAGATAGATTTTGAGGTTTGATATGGATTTGTCCTTCATTACCTTTATTTCCTCTATGTTGTCCTGGAGAAAAATGTTTGTGGTTACGCATATCCTTTGAACTCAACACCCAATATCTGATTTTATCAGTCCATATTCCCATTAGGATTGCAATATCAAAATAGTCTGGTTTCATCTGTTGGAAGTTCATATCGAATACACCATCCTTATCTAATGTGGAAAAAGCCCGGCGTTCGTATGGGATATTAGGACGAGTTTTATCAACAGCTCTTCCCGCCTTCACCTCTATTTTTATAAGTCTTTTTCCGCCTCTTCTATAAAAAACGTCGTACTCCCTTTGAGCTTTTATAGACTTGTTTTTTTCTGCCGGTTGAAGCTTGGGAAATAGGCTTAAAAGATGAGCCATTGCCTTATCAGCAAAGGCTGTTGGTGCTGTGATTTTTATCAATGAAAGATATTTGTTTCGCTCCTGAAATTCCTGTTTTAATCGCTGGTATGCATCAAATGACAAAAGGCCTTCGTTTTGAAGCGCTAGGTATACAAACTCGTAATCTTGTTCCTCTATCTTACCTAGCAATAAGTTCTTTAACTTACTTTTCTTTACAAGACTTATAAGAGCTTGTTTGAGTATACGCATAAAATTACAGGCTTATCTGCGCTTGTAATTATACACTAAAGTAAGGTCGAGGATTAGAGGAACTAATATCTTTCATCGTTTCCATGCGAAACGCCGGTTTTGAAGGCTTTAGAGAAGGAAATCATGTCAAACTTTTATCTATTTCTTAATTCTGAGAAGAAAAAGGGGCATATTTTTCCTAAAATTTCAGACCTAATGTCCAACTGTTTTTACCCCACTGTTAGATTCGAACCAAGAAAATTAGGTTCGAAAATCTCCTAAAAAGTGTTCTGAACTCAATTTACCCTGAAAATGCTACGGTGAAATTGAATTCAAATAGCCTTGAATGTCGCCAGGTTCTAAAATTAGCAACTCAGCTCCTGAGTCCTGAGATTATTAGAACTCTGGTATTTAGGATTATAAAGGTTTTTGAGGATATCTCTCAAGTTGAACTTTCAAAGGGTAGGTGGGAGGAAATTAAAAAATTACAGCCAAGTTTTACCTCTATGATTTAATTTTTTTCTTTAAAGCATAAATCTATAATGATTAAAGTAAAAGCCACACTGGCTAAGATAAACAGGTATTCTTGTCAGATTTATCGCTAAAGCAACGCTTGCTGCGGTAGCAATAGATTTTTCCCTAGGTAACCCAAAGACCACCAAATAACCTGGCACCTTATTATTTGAGAAATTCGATAGACTGAAGGGTGTAAATGGTACCAGCTTGATAGATGCTAATCTGCTCCTGCGATATTTGGCCAGTAATCTTGACCAAATCGCCATCTTTAAAATTTTGCAAACGCGGGTCTTTTCCTAAAACGAATTGACCATTGTAGGAAGCATCCCTGCTACCAAAGCGTATTATCCAGAAACCACCCTCAATGTCTCGATATTCAAGCTGTCCGGTAACCCAAGAATAGTCAGGAGCATGGCTGTAAGATTCGTCTTTTGGCGGTTGACGGTTTAATAAAATGAGGCCGGCACCAAAAGTAATCATGATAGCAACAAGTGCAGTGATGAAAAATTTCCGGGCGGACACATTAGGCACCAAAGATGAGTCTTAACAAGAATGCACCCAGTGAACCGGTTGCGACAATCATTGCTGAGTCAGAGGAGGATATCGTCTCGCCGAGTAAATTACCAGTGGCTTCTGCGGTAATGATGAAATTGCCAACGGCGGTGGCTTTGGCTTCCCAGCTGATATTAGTCGTTTGGTGAGTACCTAAAGTGCCAATCTTTTTCCTTGAAGACTTGATCCTGATTCCGGGATCAGCGTTTAGGGTGACTATGATTTTAGTAATGGGGTCTGCACCCTGATTGGTGATGTCGGCACTGACGGGAAACCATTTGTTTACAGGGTAAGTTGAGGGAGCCGAGATTTGGACCTTGAGTGGATTTGGTCTAACGGTGGCGGTAACGGTGCCACTTTGGGCATAGACAGACTCCACACCAGAAAACACAAATAAAAGCAGACTGGCGGCAATGACCCCCAGGGTTCTCAATTTTAACTCTCCTTGTCGCGAGTTGACTTACTTTTGATACGAATTTGCACTGCTAAATACTTCCTGCCGACTACCACCAACAAACTTAGGGTTAAAACGCCACCAACAACAGCAATAATAATATAGGAAGCAGGTGCATTGTTTTCCAAAAGGCTTCTCAGCCTCTCGACAGCTGCACCCAAGACACCGGCAGGCTTAACTGTGAAATTAAGCTTGGTGGCTGCGGCAACACCGATAGTCACCCCTTCAGCCTTGGCCACTGGATGGGCTTCCAGAAAGGCGAAATAATCACCGGGGCGAGCGTCAACCGGCAGAGTCAGACTCACTTCCACATTTTGTGACCCTCCGGCCGAAAGCGGGAATTTTTGGGGGCCAAAGGTGAACCACTCGACGGGCGGCTGAAATTCGCTCTGGTCGGAAAGGTAGGTAACGGTGACTTCATAGTCTCCGTCCTGATCACCGGTATTTAGAACCGGCAAAGTCGGCAGTTTGTAAATGCCGCCGGGCGAAAGTTCTTCATCGATTTGAACTTTTCCCAAACCAACCCCGACGCCAATCTTGGCAAACGCAGTTTGAGGGAAAAGAAATGCTCCAAAAATAACGATAACGGTCAAAATTTTTCTCATTTATTTCTCACCACCTTCCATCATACCTAAGTTATGGAGCTGTTGCCACAATGGTAACGGTTGCTGAATGTTCACTGCTGGACGATGTTGACGTTGGCATGGTAAGCCTTAAGTAAAGATTGCGGGTGTCTCCCCCAGCCACATTGGTATCAAGATTAAAGAGGGAATTGGCAGCCGAGAAAGTAACCCAAATCAGTGCATCTTTGGAGAATTCCCATTTGGCCTGATTGGAGCCATTAGTTGAAGAAAGATTCCAGGTATTTGCCCCATCTGAGAAATTGGTCGATTTGACCGAAAGATTGGCGGGGCCGGTTGTCACTTGGACTGTCTGCACATCATTGGTGCCGGTTGGCGTGGTATCGCGGGTGGCACCAAGAGCCAGAATGCCAAAGGGAGTGGTTCCGTCGGTTGTCAAACTGATGGCAACTGCTGCCTCGCCAAAAGAAGTATCAAAAAAATAAGGTCCTGATCCTCGAAAGCGATAGACTCTTAACTGATAGATACCAGTGGTGGCAGGCTGAATACCAATTGTCTCCTGTCTCGTAGTGCTAATTGATGAAGCAAGCACTGTACCTCCTGGATCTTTTAATTCCATATCAAAATCTGGTCGGTTAAATGCTTCCCACTCTGGCATAATTATGGTTACAGCAATTGGAAGACTAGCATCAGTGACATTGATATTCCAAAAATCCTGAGTATTACCACTCGACAAAGAATCAGAAGTGAAAGAATGAGAAGATACTGCAGGTCCAGTTCCTGCAAATCCACCGGCTGATTTGACAGCCTCGTACCCTTGTAAACGACCCGAACCATAATCAACATCAGCTCCGGCTGGACCCCAATCGAGGGCGGTGTCGCCAATTTTCTGTTTGATTTGAGTTGGAGTTAAGCTAGAGTTTGCGTCTAGCATCAAGGCGACAACGCCGGCAGTAAAAGGTGAGGACATGCTTGTGCCGCTAAAGTTAACGTATTGGTTGGTGGTTGCCGCTTTGGCAGATTTGATGAAGACACCAGGAGAAGCAATGTCTGGTTTGATTCTGTTATCTGCGGTTGGGCCTCGTGAGGAAAAACAAGCCAGATAGAAACCGGCATTGGGCAGATCATTATCGCCACAAACGTTTGATGCAGATGAGCCGGGGGTGACGTCGCTCAACGCGCCAACAGTAATAGCTTTATCGGCGGCGGCCGGTGTACCAATAGTGCAGGGACCCGGACCTTCGTTGCCAGCAGAGACTGTCATGACAATGCCACTATCGACAGCGGTATTGACGATGGTGGACATGGAATCCGTTCCATTGGAACAACCGGAGGCACCTAAGCTCATGTTGCCAATTTTGATGCCATAAGTTACCCGATTATCGATCATCCACTGGACGCCGGAGACAATTTCGGAAGTGGCAGCAGTACAGAGAATTTGGCCCTGAACAAAACGATTGCTTAAAACTTTAATACCGACGAGCGCAGCGCCTGGAGCAACTCCTTTAAAGTTGGCATCGGCTTGGCCTTCGCCAGCAGCAATTCCCGCCACATGGGTGCCGTGGCCACTACAATCATCCAGTTCGTCATATGGACCTGACTGATCGTTATTGATAGTGGCATCACGCCAAGCAATAATCTTGCCGCCATCTAAATCAACATGGTTGGGATCAATGCCTGTATCTAAGATGGCAATGACAACATCGTTTTTGGAATAACTGGCGGCACCATCGGCATTGCCATCAACGCCAAAATCACCTCTAGCTTTGGTAGTGCCGAACCATTGTTGAGAAGTGTCTAGATGTGGGTAGACTGGTGCATCAAATTCAATTTGTTTAATATCGGCATCAGCAGAAAATGCGATAATTTGGCTTTTGGCTAAATTAGTGGCGAAGCCATTAATGGAAGGGTAAGTAAATTTTTCTTCAAAGTCACCATGTTTTGATTTTAAGGCAGAGGGGCTAGCTTCTTCGATTGGTTTATTTAACATTACAATTACGTCAAATTTGTCACTTTCAGCTTTACCGGCAATTTGCTCATCCAAATCATCCAGAATTTTATTTTTATTGAGATCAACTTTATCAAATTTTTGAGGAGCTTTGAAAAATTCAGAGGTGACAGTAGCAGCTGGCTCTTTTTTCTCTTGGGCAAAGACAACAAGCCCAACAAGCAAAAAAATAGGCAAAAGAAGAATAACAAAAAGCGGTCGCCTAAATTTTCCCATCTTTGATGGAAAGATTTTAACTCTTCTCAGCTCTTATCACAAATCCTAATCACGACCGCTTTAGATAGCTGTTGCCTGAACAGTAACTGTGGTACTCTTCTGCGCGCTAGCATCTGTAGACGACGTAGGCATGTTCATCTGTAACTCAGATGTGTCGTTAGCCCCTACGGCCACACTTGCCGCAAGCTCTTTATATGTGACACTATTGAGGGATTTATCGGTTGTCTCGTCAAAAGGTACTGTTTGAGAGAAATCGTGAACATATTGGTTTGCAGCAACTGTTCCAGTATCCGCAGGGGTATCGCTTAAAGTCCAAGGAGTTGACCCTCCTGTAGCGTCAGAACCCTTGATGTTAAATTTTTCAGTAACGTTCCCATCATTTGTTGCGGTAATGGTACCCGATTCTTTAGTTGTACGACTGCCATCATTTACACTTAAGGCTAAGGTGCCGTAAGCAACCGATCCTGGTGAAACAGATACCGAAATCAATTGAGGCGTAACTGTTGCTGTAACTACTCCTGTATCTGCTGCCAGAGCTGGGATTGCGGCAGAGGCTAAAAGTGCTGCTGTGCCTAAAGCTGCCCAAAGTTTTTTATTATTTATCACTTCCCTTTCTCACCTCCTTTTGCCCACCATAGCTTTATGTGAAGGTGGGTTGTATTTGAATCGATAGCAATCATAAGCAAGTTTTTCATAGTTGTCAACGCCCGTGTGGGCCGGGGCCGCCATTGGGCGGACCAACCGGTGCATTTTGGGAATTGCCGGGTCCCTCCGGTTCTGCACACAACTTGGGTTCTTCTTCGCAGGCAACTAAAACTGGAGAATTGGCAATGGATTGATTTGCTGCTTTGTCAATGACGATACCTCCGGCAGTGTTATAAGACGCGGCAAAGCTTGGGGTAGCTGTAGCAAAAGCAAAGATTAAAAAAGCTAAAAAAAAGACTAACATGATGGTTGGTAGGGCAGTAGTTAGGCAGGAATGAACTATGGGGTATATTATTACTAATGAGGAAGTTTGTCAAGCGATTTCAAAAGATTACCAAGAACTCTGGCTCCCCCGGTAGGATTCGAACCTACAACCTGCCGATTAACAGTCGGACGCTCTACCATTGAGCTACAGGGGATCGTTAATCAATTCTTTCTTTTAAATATTTTCTTCCCATCTTTTAAGCTTTTTAGAACATAAGTATAGAAAAATTTCTTCACTTTGTTCCAATTATATCGCTCTACCCGTCTGCACCCGCCAGCAACTGCGTAGCCGTGGGCGGGAGCGTCTGCGGGCAGGCCATTGAGCTACAGGGGATCATCCAGCTTAATGCAGCTAATTTTAACATTGCTGGCAATTTTCTTCAAAGGAGCCAGGATGTGGTTGGTTGTTTTTCCTGATATAATTTTTAGAAGATTATGGCGGATACCAGGAAATTAGGGGAGTTGGCAAAATTAGTGCGTTATTACATTTTGCGGATGACGACCACGGCCGGCTCCGGACATCCGACTTCTTCTCTTTCGGCAACCGATATTATGGTTACCCTTTTTTTTAATAAATTAAGGTTTGATCTTAAAGAGCCAGAAAATCCAAGTAACGACAGAGTAATTTTTTCCAAAGGCCACGCGTCGCCACTTTTATATGCGCTTTGGGCCGCGGCCGGAGTTTTGTCCGAGAAAGATCTGGAAACTTACCGGCAATTCGGCAGTCCCCTGGAAGGTCACCCCACGCTGCGATTTAAATATGTGGAAGTGGCAACAGGCTCTTTGGGGCAGGGTTTGTCAATCGGCCTTGGAATGGCGTTGGCAATGCGGTTCTCGGTTCTCGGTTCTCAGTCTTCGACTCTGGGGGGTGAGCCGATTCGGCTGAGCTCACGGCCGAAGCCCTCAGGCTCAGACTCGAATGAGTTGTCAGATTCTCAAACCAGGTTTGAAAGTTCCCTACAAACCCGGTTTGGAGATCAACCGACAAAAAACAAACCCGGTTTGAAAGAACCCTACAAACCGGGATTGGAAAATAGGACAGATAGACAGAGAACTGATAACTGGTTGCCTAAAGTTTACGTTTTAATGGGAGACAGTGAGACTTCCGAAGGTTCGGTTTGGGAAGCAATTCAGCTGGCTTCTTATTATAAGGTAGGGAATTTGGTGGGGATTGTTGATGTTAATCGCTTAGGTCAGTCCGGGGAGACGATGATTGGCTGGGATACGGAAACTTATAAGAAGAGAGTTGAGTCTTTTGGTTGGCAAGCGCAGGTGGTTGATGGACATGATATTGGTGAGCTAGCTAAGGTTTTTGACTCACTGCCCAAGGATGCTACCTGCCCACAGATTGTGATTGCCAAAACGATTAAGGGCAAAGGGGTGAGTTTTTTGGAGGATAAAGAAGGGTGGCACGGGAAGGCGCTTTCCGGGGAAGACTTTGTAAAAGCAGTTTTGGAGCTTGGGGAGGTTGATAAATCAGTGAGGGGCGAAATTAAAAAACCAGTTGCTCGGGGTCCCGCCTTAATAAGTTCAAAGTTCAAAGTTCAAAGTTCAAAGTTAGAGGTTGGGACTCCCTCCGCTGCCGCCACCCCTCGCAAAGCTCATGATACCAGTGGTATTTATACTACCCGTGGTATTCTTCCCTACAAATTTGGAGATCTTGTGCCGACCCGTAGGGCTTATGGGGAGGCGCTTGTCAGAATCGGAGAAGTCAATCCACAAATTGTCGCTCTTGATGCCGAAGTCAAAAACTCAACGTTTAGTGAACTCTTCAAGGAGAAATTTCCGGAGAGGTTTTTTGAGATGTTTATTGCCGAACAGAATATGGTCGGGGTGGCACTCGGGCTTTGGAGGCGGGGTAAGGTTCCATTTGTTTCAACTTTCGCGTCATTTTTAACCCGGGCATTTGATCAAATTAGAATGAGCGCCTATTCTGATGCGAATATTAAGTTTGTGGGAAGTCACAGCGGAGTTTCAATCGGTGAGGATGGACCAAGCCAAATGGGACTTGAGGACCTGGCTATGTTTCGGGCGGTTTTTGGAAGTGTGGTTTTTTCGCCTTCCGATGCGGTTAGTTGTGCGAAATTGGTTGAAGTTGCGGCTGAAACTTCCGGACTTTTCTATATCAGAACCGCCAGAGGGGCAACGCCGGTGATATATGATTCAAAAGAAGTTTTCAAAATTGGGGGGAGTAAACTGGTTCGTTTTTCAAAAAATGATAAGCTGACAATTGTTAGTTGCGGCGTGGCTTTAGCTGAGGTTCTTAAAGCGACCGAGGAACTTAAAAGAGAGAAAATCAACGTGAGGGTAATTGATGCATACAGCATTAAACCAATTGACGAAAAGGCCTTGTGCGAGGCGGCAAATGAGACAAATAAGACGATTATTACTGTCGAAGATCATTATTTTGAAGGCGGATTGGGAGACGCAGTTTTAGCGGTTTTTGCTAATTTTGCAAAAGTTTCAATTTATAAGCTTGCTGTTTCAAAAATGCCTATGTCCGGGAAGTCTGAAGAACTGTTAAATTATGAAGGAATCTCGGCGGCGGCAGTAGTCGATAAAGTGAGAGAAGTAGAGAAGTTTTCGCAGGGAAAAGTGAAATAATTTTTTTTCAAAAACAGTACCCGTTGTCAAGGTAACAACGTTTTAAACAAAAAGAAGCCCTTTAAGTTGAGCTCAAGTTAGCCCGTGACTATGCTACCTGCTCTTAGCAAATTTTGTTTTTCTTCCTCAAGATTTGCAGCTTCAATTTTTAGTCCTTCCCTGGCCGCAAGCGCAATTCCCTCGACAAGACTGCGAATTTTATAAACATTTTGTCTCAGAAGGTGCTCTATAAGGATTTCGGGGCCACCTGTTAAGCTTTGGATATGCACGAGTCCAAAAAAAGGACCAGACGACGCATTGACACAAGCGATATCTGTTGACATTATCGAAATGACGTTGTTCGCCCAAGGTCCGTTTTTCTGTACGTAGACTATTCTTAACTCTTCGACAATTAACTCCCCAGGGAAAAGTGTTATGGGGAAAATTTGTCGAAAACGGCCCAGAACTCTGGATTGTCCACTCCCGTTTGTAACTGGTTTAGCCCTGATAACGTGATCGAGCCGCCAGAGGTCGCTTTGTGCCGGGTATTTCATTGGTTCACCTCCCTCCAGTCGTCAAGATAGGCAGATTTTTGATAAAAGGATAATTCGGTTTAAATTTTTATGCAGTGATTTTAATCACTTAAGTTATGTAAGCTTGATTACACATCTAATAAAAGGACTATTTTTATACAGGGAAAACTAATATTTTTCAATGAGAAATATTACAGTATTTTTGTGAAATTGATTACAATTTTTTCGTACTGTGATACAATTGGTCCGGTTATGGGTTCCTCAGTTCCCAGACTTGATCTTTTTTTTGCCAAATTTAAACCCCTGCATTACAAAAAGGGCGAGACAATTTTGAGAGCCGGCGATCCTCCAGCCGGAGTGTTATACCTGAAAAAAGGATTCATTCGGCTTTATTCCATCTCCAGGGACGGCGAAGAGTTAACGCTAATCATTTTTAAACAGGGTGATTTTTTTCCGATAATGTGGGCAATAAACGCTACTCCAAATACGTATTTTCTGGAAGCAATGACGCCGGTCGTACTATGGCGCTCTCCACGAGAGAAATTCCTAGAGTTTGTTCAATCTGACAAGAGGGCGCTTTTTGAGTTGACAAGCATGATGCTTACGCGTTTTGGCGGTCTTTTAACGAGGATGGAATATTTGGTATTCGGTAACGCAATCAATAAGGTAGCCTCAATTCTTTTAATTTGCGCAGAACGTTTTGGCAAAAAAAAGGGCCGGACTACGGTTATTCAAGCGCCATTGATACATAGTGATATTGCCTCTTTAGTCGGGATAACCCGCGAAACCGCAAGTATTGAAATGAAAAAATTAGAAAAGGAAGGGGCAATTGCTTATCGCGGCCATTTATTGGTTATCAAAAGTTTTATGGGGCTTAAAAAACATTTGCTTTCTGACACATACAAAAGTTAACCGGCTGATTATTTTCGAGCTAAGTTAGGAACAGCCAGGAAAGTAACCGCCATGCCGACATGCGAGATTGTTTTTTCCCTGATTTTAAAACCGGCCTCGATAATTAGATCTTCAAGGATTTTAGTGTTGAATTTGCGAAGATGAGCATCTTTCCAAACCTTGCCCTTCGTTTTTGTCCAGAAATACCAGATTATTCTAAAAAGAAGGCTGTCAGAGTCCATAGAAATTATGGCTTTTCCGCCACTTTTTAAAACCCGCTTCGCTTCCATTAGCGCCTGTTTTGGATCGAGAAGATGTTCAAGCGTTTCAGTGCAGATAATGATATCATAAGATTTATTTTTAAAAGGCAGTTTATGGGCGTCGGCCACTATAAAATTGATATGGGGGTATTTTTCCCGGGCAAAGATAATGGCATCCTTATAGCTATCAAGTCCGGTAATTATGGCTTGCGGAAGATATTTGGCAACTTCGGCTGTTAAAACCGCAGACGAGCAACCGATATCTAAAATAGAGAGCTTACTATTTTTTTCCGGTAAAAGTTTGAAGATCTGGGAAAGTTTATGGGTGTGCCAAAGTTTTTGAAGATAATTTTTGGCAATACCTTGGTCATAATAATCCGGGGGGACCTGAGCCCAAATTTCCTTGAGTCTTTTTTTGGAGACCCGGTTTAATTTAATCGGCATTTTCTGAAATTCTAACAGACAAAATTGATGTGTTACAATGTGGAAAATTGATTTTTGTGAAGCAATGCTTTTGGCTAAAAATCAGCCTGGGAGCAGCTGCCGTTTTGGCAGCGATTGTCTTTTTTGAATTATTAGCCAGATTGACTCTGCCTCAACCTGAAAATTTGGCCAAGCTTAAATCTTCTTCTTTATTTTTATATGAGAATAAACCGGATGCCGTTTTCTCATAGCATCACCGATGGTGTAACAAACCAAATCTCGATTAATTCCTATGGTTTTCGGGATGAAGAGTTTACGGAGGAGAAGTCACCATTAACATCCCCAGAGCTCAGGTTCGGTCAAGCGACTGGGAAACGATTCGAAAAAATTATGATTTAGATCTAAATGATTCTTCACCTTACGAAATCAACGAGGTTATGGCAAGAATCGCCAAAGACTTAGGAGTTGATTTTTATGACGGGCGACTTGATGCTGTTTTTTGGGGGCAAAAAAGGGGAGAACAAAAACGGCAATTTGTTTATGGGAACAAAGGTGGCGGAGTATATTCTGGCGAATCGGTTATCAGGTAATTAGTCTATTGTAGATTGTGGCTATTAGATAGCCGACAAGCCAAGCAATGATCCCGACGGCTATTAAAACCCCCAGGAAGTTTGCTAAATTCATTGTAGGAACCTCATCAGCAATGTTTATTCCAAAGAACTGACTATTTATGATTAGCTGAAAAAACGGGAAAGCGATGATTTTGAGAATAAATAGAACAATGTAGAGAATTATCGTTGTTCCTGCGAAGCTATTTGCCAAAGCCTGAGGTTTGAGCATGTCAACATCAGTATAGCACGTCAGCGAAGTCCGCCAGCCGGTACCACTTTTCCTGCTTGACAGTTGGTTCATACTCTGTAAATATTAAATTAGATCCGAATTTATATCGGATCTAAGCCCTTTCAGTTAAGGTACTGGCCGGTATTTAAAAGACCTCTCGTTGCAACAGGGGTCTTTTTTTAACTCGTGCGAGTCACTCAAGTTGTATTTGGTGTCTTTTTGGGCTAAAATTAGCAGCTAAATGATCGACAAAACCGTTCCACAGACTTTTACCAGCCCTACCTACGGCAGGCTGGATTGGGAGCAGGCGATTGCCAAGATGGTCTGGTTTATGGGGACGGATACGGATGCTTCTTATGAGGTGATAATTGGTACTGATTCGGAAGCGCAAAACGGGGAAGCTGATTTTGTTTCGGCTTTGATTGTCCACAAAAAGGGTCGGGGCGGTATTTATTTCTGGAGCAGGCAAAAGGTAGAAAAGCTGTTTTCCATGAGGCAGAGGATTTGGCAGGAAGCATTAATTTCTTTGGGGCTTGCGGAGAAGATGGTTAGTGAATTTGGCAAAATGGGGCTGGTCAATTTGAATTTGGAAATTCACGTTGATGTGGGGCCAAATGGACCGACACGTGAGTTGATTTCCGAAATTGTCGGAATGATTAGGGCAAACGGTTTCAAGGTTGCCACCAAACCTGCTTCTTGGGGCGCCTCGCATGTCGCAGATCGACATGTCTAATGTCGATCGAAGACCGTGAGTGCAATCGAATGGTCGCAGACAGATACGTCTACCAAAACAAAAGCCCTCGTCAAACGCGAAGGGCTTCTGTTTTTTAATTTCGTAAATTGTTAATGGTTTATCGTTAATCGGGATTGCTAATTGCCCGATGAACTATGAACGATAAACGATACACTATCTTCGGCGCTTTCGAGCCGTTTTCTTTGTCGTTTTAGCAGGTTTTGGCGGTTCTTCTTCCTCTTTGGTGTACCACCAGGCGGCTAAAATGACCAAGGCGACAACTATGAGAATGACAAGTGCGGTGTTTTTGTCAAAACCACTTGTGGCCACCGGTGAAGGGGTGGTAATAGGCGAGTTCTTAAAATTAACGGTAGTTGTGATCGGAGGAACGAGAGAAGAGTGATTATTATTAACAAGTTCTGCGCGCAGTGAGTGATTTCCATGGGCGACATCGGAGTAAGCAAAATTGTCTGAAGTTAACATTTTTGCGGACTCGCGCGTGGGGTTGGTATCATCAAGCCAGAGGTGGATGTGGCCTTGCCCGCCAACGATATTGGGATTTGTTTGGAAGTCAGCGAGTTGAAAATTTTCTATTGAAAAGAGTATTGGAATACGGTTTCCATAGATAGTTTGACCTTCGGAAGGGGTAACTACTTTTAATGTTGGACTCGCGGTTGTTTGGGCAAGGGCACTGGTTGCGAAAATTAGTCCAAATACCGAGGACACTAATAATGTACTGGCAATTCTATCCATGATAGCGCGGATAATGACAGATGACATTCTATGCTAGGGCTTCTAAATGGTGTCAATAGTGATTTATTTTTACCCGAAATTTGCCAAAATCGGGGTAAAAATTTTCTCCATTTAGCACTTTCTTACAATAGACTGATAATTTTGTTAAAATTTTGTTGTTTTTAAAAACGCCCAATTTTCAATTTTTAATTCTTACTTTTTGATTTATCAAAAATACGCTTTGGTATTTTCATTGAATCTTCAATGATTCAGTGTTTAAAAATTAAAATATTGCAATTGATTGAAAATTGTAAATTGTAAATTGAAAATTTTGAAGTCGGTTGTTAGTCCATAAACTACTGGTATAATTTAAGCAATATGGAATCACAACTACGAAATGTAATCATCATCGGTTCTGGTCCCGCGGCATTAACCGCTGCTCTTTATAACGCCCGGGCTGATTTAAAGCCTTTGGTTTTTGGGGGGGCAAGATGGGGCGGGCAGTTGATGCTGACAACTGATGTTGAAAATTATCCGGGATTTCCGGAGGGAATTTTAGGCCCGGCATTGATGGAGAAGTTTAGGCATCAAGCGGAAAGATTTGGAGCGGAAATTGCAACGGTTGATGTTACTGCTGTTGATTTTACTAAAAAACCATTCACGGTGATTGCGGGTAATAAAAGTTATAAATCAAAATCCGTGATTATCGCGACAGGAGCAGAAACTAACTGGTTGGGGTTTCCCAATGAACAAAGATTGATCGGCAGAGGCGTTTCCTCCTGCGCCCCCTGCGACGCTTGGTTTTTTAAAGATAAAAAGGTGGTAGTGGTCGGGGGCGGGGATAGTGCCATGGAAGAGGCATTAACGCTTACCAAATTTGCCACAGAGGTAACAATAATTCATCGTCGCGATGAGTTTAGAGCTTCTAAAATAATGATTGAGCGCGCACGCGCAAACAAAAAAATCTCATTTATATTAAATAGCGAAGTTGTTGACGTTTTAGGCAAAGACAAAGTTAGCGGGGTCAAGATAAAAAATAATAATGATGGGGCCACGCAAGAGCTTGTTGTTGATGGTATGTTTGTGGCAATTGGTCATAGTCCCGCGACGGAAATTTTTAAAGGACAGGTCGAACTTGATGAAAAGGGTTATGTTATTCGAAAAGCTAAAGGTAATCCTTCGACCCTTCGACAAGCTCAGGACTCAGGATCTACGGGAGCCTACGGGATGATGACTTCTGTTGAGGGTATTTTTGTGGCCGGGGATGTTCACGATTATCATTACAAACAGGCAGTGACAGCAGCAGGGTATGGTTGCATGGCCGCATTGGAGGTTGAAAAATGGTTAGAGAACCAACGATAAAAGTATGTCACTATTCAATATAAGAGTATTTTCCAACCAAGTATAAAACCTTACAAGTTAACTTTAGGTGGATCGTTAACGAATTTTTCTAACGGCAATCCGCTGTTTTCTAAAATGTTTCTACAAATTTGATCGAGCCATTCTTGTTCAATCGAAGAACCTTCAAGTTCAGCTGATTTTCTTGCACCATAGACAATAACTCTCCTTGCGGTTAGTCTAATTGAATCGATTATTTGAGGCTGTAAGCTTTTTCTTCCTATAATTTGGAAAGCGGTTTCTTGAACCATTAAAGAGCTAACAGTCGTAGCACATGCCCAGCGCACAATTCTGGCTTTTTCCGCGTCAGTGCCACCTGGAGTAGTTACTAACTTATTAACCAAAGAAGCTAATTTGTTATCAAAGCCTCTGTTTGCATCCGCGTAGCTACTCCTTATTAATTGTTCTTCGATGGGAGGCGGTATGTGTAGAAGTTTCCCAACGGGGTTATCTTCAATTATCCTTAATTGGTCAACATAATTATGCACTAAACGCCTAAGGTCTCGTTCTCGTTTGGAAAACCATTTTGTGTTTTGTTCAGTTTCTTTGAGACTTACAATTATAACCCCTGACTCTTTACTCATATCTTATAGTATAACAAAACAGCATCAAAAACTCAATTACGGGTGAGATATTGACTTCAAAATAGTTTTCCTTTAAACTTCCACTAAGTTACTAGCAGTTTATCGTTCATCGTAAATCGTTAATTGGGTTTTTTCCGATGAACTATAAACAATCAACAATTAACGAATGTTCAAGCTTTCCCAAAAAGCTGATTACGGTTTAATACTCTTATCTAATTTAGCTCGCGCTGGCGGGAAACTTACCTCGATTTCCTCAATTGCCCAAAAGAACAAACTTTCTTCCAAATTTCTTTCGCAGGTTGCTCAAGAACTTAAAAAAGCGGGAATAATTACGGCCAAAGAGGGAATAACCGGGGGTTATATTCTGGCAAAAAAGCCAAAAGAAATCAGCCTTTTGCAGGTTTTAGAAATTTTAGAGGGAGGATTTGTGGAGGGAAAGTGTTTTGAAAAAGATCATGAGTGTAAATGCGGAGCCAAAGATATTTGGATTCAAATGAGGAAGGGCTTGGAGGAAAGTTTTGGTAAGAAAACAGTGGCGGATTTGGTTAGATAATTCAAAATTTAAAAGTCAAAATGCAAAAATCAAAATTAAAAAATGAGTAGTAGAAAAGAATTAGAAGCAACCGCAGAACTTGAAAGTATAAGACTGCGGCCTCGCGGTGATATTCTTGTTGATCTCTTCAAAAAAATTGGAGAAGAGAAAGATCAGGAAATAAGGTATGGGTTTACACATGTTGAGTTAGTGAGAAAAATTCAGTGGGATGAAAGCTTTGATTACAAAGGAGCTGCCGTACTTCAAAGATTTTCAAATAGCGATTTGCGTTTAGGCATCTTTCGTTTCTATGAAGATGCGAAAGAGAGTCATTCAGCCTTACTTTGGGTTGAAAATAAATTAACCTCTGGTTACGCAGGTCGAGAATGGCCGGTGATTTTAGTTTCTCTAGATTCTCCAATGGCTGTTAATACTACGATTTTCAGAAGAGTTTTAGAAATTTTGAATGATTTAGAAGAAATGGTTGCTTTTTACGGAATCGATCCTGAAAAAATCCCTTGGCAAAGCAGTGGAGCAGAAGACAAAAAATGAGGCACTGGATACTAGTGAGAAAGCTAGGCAATTATGTTGCAGATTAATAATCTTAAAGTCTCAGTTAACCAAAAAGAAATTCTAAAAGGTATAAATCTTGCCATAAAAGCTGGCGAACTTCATGTCTTGATGGGGCCGAATGGAAGCGGGAAGACTACTTTGGCGCAGGCCATTATGGGGAAAGCAGAGTTCAAAGTTCAAAGTTCAAAGTTCAAATTTGAAGGGAAAGATATTTCAAAGTTACCCGTAGATAAAAGGGCAAGGCTCGGGATATTTTTGGCATTTCAGCATCCTGTGGAGGTGCCGGGAGTTTCGGTGTTTAATATGCTTCGGAGAGCGAAGCAGAGTATTCAGACGCCAGCGCTGAGGTCGCTTCGTCAGTTCGGCGAGTCTTCCAACGCAAGCGCCCCTGCGAAACTCGGGGTGCGGTCCCGCCAAGGCGGGACTCTAGGGAAGACGTCGCCTCATGCCGAAGCTCCCCGTGCAATACAGGAATTTAGGGAAGAACTCAAAAAATATATGGATGAGCTCAAGTTGCCGGAGGATTTTTCGAGGAGATCTCTAAATGAAGGTTTTTCCGGAGGCGAAAAGAAAAGGAGTGAGATTTTGCAGATGCTGGCTTTGAACCCCAAACTGGCGATTCTGGATGAGATTGATTCGGGGCTTGACGTTGATGGATTAAAGATTGTCGCTGGTGCAATTAAGCAGTTCAGGCTTAACGATACGGGATCGTCGTTGATTCTAATAACACACTATGCACGTATTTTGAAATACTTAAGGCCGGATTTTGTGCATGTGATGGTGGGAGGAAGAATTGTTAAATCGGGGAAAATGGGGTTGGCAAAACAGATTGAAGAGGAAGGATATCGATTCTTCTCCAAAACCGGCTTGAGGGGTTATTCCAAGCCGGGTTTGTAATTAATTTGCAGTTGAGTTTAGAAACCACCAGTATGCCAAACGGAGTGATCGTACCTACCGATTACAAATACGGTTTCTCTAAGCCGGAGAGTTATGTTTTTAAGGCCAAAAAGGGGCTTTCGAAGTCGGTGGTTGAGCAGATAAGCTCGATGAAGAATGAACCGGGATGGATGAGGGAACAGAGGCTTAAGGCTTTAGAGATCTTCTTTTCCAAGAAGATGCCGAAATGGGTGGCGGATTTATATGCTATTAATTTTGATGACATTTACTACTACATAAAACCGATAGATAGACAGGCAAAATCTTGGGATGAGTTACCTAAAGAAATTCGTGAAACTTACGATGCCATTGGGATTCCTGAGGCAGAAAAAAAATTCTTAGCGGGGGTGACTGCTCAATATGAATCAGAGGCCATCTACCATTCATTTAAAAAGCAGTGGGAGGACAAGGGGGTAATTTTTCTGGATTTCGATTCGGGGTTGAGGCAATATCCGGAGTTGGTCAAGCAGTATTTCGGACGGGCGGTTCCGGCTGCGGACAACAAATTCGCCGCTCTAAATTCTGCGGTTTGGTCGGGAGGTTCGTTTATTTACGTGCCAAAAGGAGTTTCTGTTGATATTCCTCTTCAAGCATACTTTCGGATCAACGCCGCCAACATGGGGCAGTTTGAGCGGACTTTGATTATTGTTGATGAAGGGGCTTATGTATCATACATAGAAGGTTGCTCGGCTCCTGTCTATACAGTTGACTCATTGCATGCTGCTGTTGTAGAAATCTTTGTCAAAAAGGGTGCCCGCTGCAGATATACAACAATCCAGAATTGGTCGAGTAACGTTTATAACTTGGTGACCAAAAGAGCATTTGTGGAGGAAGAAGGGACGATGGAGTGGGTGGACGGAAATATCGGAAGTCGCACAAGTATGAAATATCCGAGTTGTTATTTAGTAGGTCAAAGAGCGCGTGGAGAAATATTATCTTTGTCAATGGCAGGCTATGGACAGCACCAAGATGTTGGAGGAAAGCTGATGTTTTTGGCACCGGATACGAGTGGGGAGATTATTTCCAAATCGGTTAGTCATTCATCGGGTCGGACCTCATATCGAGGGTTGGTTAAAGTCATTAAAGGAGCCGAGCGGGTGAAATGTAATGTGCGCTGCGATGCGCTTATCTTGGATGAGAAATCGCGGTCTGACACATATCCGACAATGCAAGTTGGGGAGGACAATGTGCGCATCAGTCATGAAGCCTCTGTCTCCAAAATTGATGCGGATCAACTGTTTTACTTAATGAGCCGGGGATTATCAGAAATTGAGGCGACGTCTTTGATTGTCAATGGTTTTATTGAGCCCGTAGTCCGCGAATTGCCTTTAGAGTATGCGGTGGAGCTCAATCGTTTAATTCAACTGAATATGGAAGATGCCATAGGTTGAGGAGCTAGCTTTGCTATCCTGTTATATAACAGAGTAGCAGAATCTAAAATTCAAAATGCAAAGATCAAAGTTCTATTTTGTAATCCAAAGTTCAATTGGGCCTCTGGGCCAGGAAGGAGCGGTGGGATGAGGAGAATAATTTTTGTTCCTACACTCCATACAGAGCTTGAGAGTCCTTTCTGGAATGTGATTGAAAAAATGGCTCCTGATGAGGAATTCATGGGGAGGTTAACTCAGCGTGTTAATTCAGTCTGGCAAATAATTGGAACGGGAGCTTTAAGAATTGACGCTGATTTTTCTAGAGTGAGGATATATCCCGAAGGTATGACAGATAAAGCGATTAGAAATTGGGAAGATGAAATTAAAGAACTACAAAAAATCCGTCAATCGGAAAGATATGAGCAGGGAAAAGACGAAATAGTTCGAAGAATGCTCATTCCGAGCAAGGAGGAAGAACAAAAATTGGTCGAAGAGTTTGGAGAACAGATTTCTAAAAGGCGACAAGAGTGGTTAGTCGAAACTCTTCTTCTTCAAGGAGCTACTTTGGAGGTTGCTGAAAGTGATGAATTGCAGTCTGAGGCAATGATGTATCTTGATGAATACAATTCTTTGCTTATTGGAACAGCCGAGTCTGATGATCCAAATATTAGTGAAGAAGAAATCAGGCAGTTTCTTAATGAGGTCGAACCTATCACTAAGAAGGGAAATGAGGTTTCGATTAAAAGAGAAAAGTTTGTAGCTGACAAGATCAATAAAACACTTAAAGAAGGTGAAGTGGGAGTCTTAATTTTTGGAATGGGTCATTACGAGGGGATTGTTGGAGAGCTTGATCAAGATATTAAGGTGGAATTAATAGATCCGGAATTGGCCGAAGTCATAAAGGAAGTAAGGGGAGAAATTGGATTTAATCTATTAGAAAGCCTCAAATTTGTGATCAAAGAATGGGAGACTGGAAGTTTAGGATCTGAATTCAAGGGATAGAATGATTATCATTGATAAAAATCAAGTTAAGTTAATTCTAATCTTATTAGGTAGTTCTCGACAAGCCCGAACAATAAATAATCGGCTTGAGGTGGTTTTGGCCGGGGAAAATGCGTCGATTGAGGTCGTTGGATTGGTTTTAGGGAAGGGTGATGAATCAAGAGCGCTTGAGGCATATATCACGCATGCGGCGCCGAATACGAAATCGAATGTTAAAGTGAGGGCGGTTTTGAGGGATAAGTCGACATTTGCTTTCCGAGGAAACGTCAGGATTGAAAGAGGAGCAAAGGGGGCAGATGCCTACCTTAGATCCGATGCGCTTTTGTTTGACGAGTCTAAAATGAGTGATGACAGTCCGGCTCTGGAAATTTTGGAACCGGAGGTCAAAGCCGGTCATGCGGCGACGATTGGTAAAGTTGATGAGCAGATGTTGTTTTATTTAATGAGCAGGGGGTTGAGCAGGTCTCGATCCGAGAAGCTGTTAATTCAAGGCTTCATTAATCCGCTGCTTGAGAAGTTAAAACTCGCGAGTAAGTCAAAAGTCAAAAGTTTTGAGTTTTAAGTTAAGCTTGCTGAAAACCTACCAATCTTATCCTTCGAGCGACCCCGCACCATATGGTGCGGGGGAGTCGAGAAGTTCTCGACAAGCCCCGCCAAAGGCGGGGCAAGCTCGAACATTAAAGGTTTTCAGCAAACTCTTAAGGGGGTGATTATTTATGACCAAGGTTAAAGTTGCCGGTATCAATGACATTCCTGAGGGTGAGCTTAAGAAGGTCGATTTCAACGGCGAACCGCTGGCACTGTACAAATTAGATGGCAAGATTTTCGCAACTAGCAACATTTGTACTCATGTGGGATGCGAGCTTGACCATAATTATGCAATGCATGGGGAAGTTGTTGAATGCACCTGTCATGGCTCGCAATTTAATATCAAAACCGGCGCCAACGTTCTACCGCCCGCTGCCGAGCCTCTCAAAACCTACCAGGTCTCGGTTGAAGATGAGGATGTATTTGTTGAGGCATGAGCGAAGTTATTGAAAATCAGGAACCATCTGGACAAGAGCTTGAGGATAAGTTTAGGAAAGCTCGAGACGAATTGTTTGCTTCAATTAAGAAATTGAAAAGGAGCGATATGAAAATAAAATCGTTGGATGGCTGGAGTGTGAGGGATATTCTTGCTCATATAATTGAATGGGACTTCAGGTCTGTTGAAGATGCTCAAGGAATTGTTGCCGACGAAACTATTGATACTAGACGTTTGGAAGATATGGATGGTTTTAATCGAGAGGTTTTACAAAATTACGAAAAATGGAGCATGAATGACATTTTTACTGGTTTAGGGTTGTCTACTCGTCAAGTTCTAAATTTTTTGCGTTCGAAAACAGAAGACAAGTTAAATAAAGGTGGTCAATTGTTGGAGAATGGTCAAAAAGTAACTGTTAGATGGTTGATGGACTATTCGGATCATGATATTGAGCATGCTAAGCAGATTAGGGAATGGCGTGAGGAAAAAGGCATCTGATGGATATATCCAGACTTCGTAGTGATTTTCCAATTCTTTCTCGTAAAATCAATGGTAAGCCTTTGGCCTATCTTGACAATGCGGCGACGTCTCAGAAGCCGAGGCAAGTGATAGAGGCGATCGCCGATTACTATCGAAGCTCAAACGCCAATGTGCACCGGGGTATTCATACACTTTCGGTTGAGGCTACAGAAGTTTATGAGAAGGCTCGCGAAAAAGTTGCCGGATTTGTTGGTGTGTGCGACACGTCGGAAATCATTTTCGTGCGTAATGCGACAGAGGCAATTAATCTTGTTGCTTATTCATGGGGCCGACTCAATATCGAAAAAGGCGATGAGATTGTTTTGACTGTTGCCGAACACCATTCTAATTTTGTGGTCTGGCAGCAGTTGGCGCAAGAGAACGGGGCAGTTTTGAAAATTGTGCCCGTTCGGCAAGCTCAGGCCTTCGGCTCTGAGGCTCAGGCTCGAAGAGGTCTTCGACCGGTCGGTGAGAATGGAGAATTGGATGAGTTGGCATTTAAGAAAGCGTTAACTAAAAAAACGAAATTGGCCACTTTCTTTCATGTGTCCAATGTTCTTGGGACGATAAATGACGTTAATCGTTTATCGTTAATCGTTCATCGGGAAGCGCCCAAAGCAAAAATACTGATCGATGGGGCACAGGCGGTGCCGCATATGCCGGTTGATATAGATTCGATTGGCTGCGACTTCTATGTTTTTACTGGACATAAGATGTTGGGGCCAACAGGAATTGGGGTTTTATGGGGGAAACGAGAAATTTTGGAGGAGACTGCCCCCTTTTTATATGGAGGTGAGATGATTTCGAAGGTGGGTTTTGATCGATCAAGCTGGAACGAGTTGCCTTGGAAATTTGAGGCAGGAACGCCAAATATTGCCGGGGCGGTTGGACTTGCGGCCTCGGTTGATTATTTGGAGAGAATTGGGATAGAGAATATCCGTAAGCACGAAATTGAGCTGACAAGGGGTGCCCTTGTGAAGCTAGAGACGGTTCCTGAAGTTAAGATCCTAGGCTCTCGTGATCCGACCGCAAGGGGTGGGGTTATTTCCTTCAATATCGGTAATATTCACGCTCATGATGTGGCATCAATACTGGATTCCGAGGGAATTGCCATTCGTTCCGGTCATCATTGTGCTCAACCTTTAATGGAATTTTTGGGTATTAGTTCAGCTGCAAGAGCGAGTTTTTATCTGTACAATACGAAGGAGGAGATAGATAGGTTGGTGGAAGGAATATTGAAAGTAAAAAAGACTTTCAAAATCTAATTTTTAATTTGAAATTTTTAATGAAATCTAAATGTTTAAAATTGCAAAGAAAATATCAAAGATATTTTGAAAAATTAAATCATTGAAAATTCAATGAAAATACCAAAGCGTATTTTTGATAAATCAAAAAGTAAGAATTAAAAATTGAAAATTTAAGCTATGGATCCATACCGCGAAGAAATTTTAGAGCATTGGCAAAACCCTCAAAATTTTGGCGTAATGCAGGGGGCTGATGTGGTAATTGAACAGATTAATCCTTTGTGTGGAGATGAGGTTACATTTTATTTTCGAATACGCGATAATAGAATCAAGGAAGTTTTGTTTATTGGAAACGGCTGTGCGATTTCCATAGCTAGCGCCTCGATGCTTTCTGAAGCGATTAAGAATAAGCCTATCTCTATTCTTTCTAAGATAACGGGACAGGATGTGCTTAATCTAATTGGCGGTCCTTCGGCAAGCTCAGGATTTCCGCCGGCAAGGTTAAAATGTGCGTTTTTGGCGCTTGAGGCCGTAAGAAAAGTGACAAGTAACAGGTAACAAGTGACAAGATGTCTGATAATCAGCCAAACGGAAATAGTAAGAAAATGTGGAAAATAACGGTCGATCGAGATTTATGTATTGGTGCTGCAAGCTGTGTTGCTCTGGCCATGAAAACTTTTGCGCTGGATGGCGAAAATAAGGCTATTCTTTTGGATGGGGAAGGCGATCCGCCGGAAATGGTAAAACTTGCCGCCGAATCTTGCCCCACAAAAGCGATTATTTTGGTCGACGAGGAAACCGGAGAGCAAGAATACCCGTAGCGGAAGCTTTGACGTCTTGGCAACATCAAAAAACGCTCGGCGAAATGCATCTATCTTCGATCTTTAGTCTTCCTGCCTCGCTCAGGCCTCCCGCCGCCGCCTTCGCTTTGGCGGGCAAGCCGCCAGCGTAGTTTACCCCGAGCGAAGTCGAGGGGTCATGTTTTTGATTGCTGCCAAGACCTCTACTTCCTGAAATGTTAGAATTGTTTCATGCCGCAAAGATCTATTGCCGGGCGGGAACCGCAGCATCCCGCAAGCGGGCAGTTCTTAAGGGATATTGTTTTTGGCGCCAACGATGGCGTGGTGACCGCCATTGGTTTTTTGGTAGGAATTGCCAGCAGTACAGCTAATCAAAGTGTCATTATTATTGCCGGAGCACTGACTATTGTTGCTGGTGCAGCTTCAATGGCCTTAGGTAATTACCTTGCGGTTAAATCCCAGGATGAACATTATGAAGCAATGGAGAAGATTGAACTCTGGGAGATCGAAAATAAGCCCGAAGCAGAGCGCCAAGAAATCCGCGAGATCTACACTAATATGGGTTTCGATAAAGAAACCGTAGAAGTTTTGACCAAAAAGGTGACATCAGATCGCGAACTTTGGCTAAAAGTTATGATGAGGGATGAACTCGGTTTGACACAAGAAGAATCGCCTAGGATAGCCGGAGTTTTAGTTTGTTTTTTCTATTTACTGGGAGGGATACCACCTCTTTTGCCATTTATATTCTTGCGACCTGTAAATCGTGCCCTTATAGCATCAATTTTCACCTCTTTAGTGGTAATGGGACTTATTGGTTTGATGCGCTGGTGGCTTAATAAAGACGGCCTTGGTTCAAAAGTTGTCGAGACAATAATAATAGGACTTATCGCTGCGGGGATTGGCTTTTTGGCAGGCGAGGTCTTGAATCTTCTTGGTATTCCGGGGATATCGATGTGAGAAATCCATGACCCGACAGACTGATTTTCTGATAATCGGTGGCGGGGCGGCGGGGACCACCGCGGCGGGCGTTATCAGAACTCTAAATCCCAACGCCAAAATTACAATTCTTTCCGGCGAAAATTACCGGCTTTATTCGCGCGTTTTGCTGCCAAATTACATAAGAGGAGAGATAACAAGGGAACAATTATTTTTAAAAAACCCCATGTGGTATCGGGAAAACCAAATAGAACTGGTTGGGAATTCAAAAGCTGCAAAACTTATACCGGATCAAAAGAAAGTCGAATTGGCAAATGGCGAAACCTTCCTTTATAAAAAGCTCCTCATAGCAACCGGTGCATCCCCGATAAGGCTGAATGTGCCCGGGGCTGATCTTGAAAACATTTCCTACATGTGGACGATTGGCGATGCCGATACGATTATCGAGGCTGCTAAGACAGCTAAAAGAGGAGTAATAATAGGTGGCGGTTTTATTGGTTTGGAGTTTGCTCATAGCTTTAAAGAAAAGGGAATTGAGACAGTGATTTTGGAGGGAGCCCCTTACTATTGGGGAACCCGGTTGGATGAAAAGTCCAGTCGAGTCCTGCGGAATTTGCTTGAGGCAAATGGGATTAAAGTAGTCGCTGGAGACCAGGTCCAGGAATTTGAGGGTCGGACCCTAAAACGGGTTGTTGGGACAGTTAAAACCAAATCTGGCAAGAAGTACGAAGCGGATCTGGTGGGAATCGGTATTGGTATAAGAAACGATCTGGAGTGGCTAAATGATAGTGGCATGAAAATTGATGGCGGAATTGTCACAAATGAATATCTTGAGACGAGCATCCCCGATGTTTATGCGGCCGGAGATTGTGTTAGCTTTTATGATCTGATAATTCAAGTCCCCCATATTGTTGGTACTTGGGGAAATGCAACGACTCAAGGCGCTGTTGTTGCCAAGACAATGTGCGATGTGCGAACAGCATTTGAGGCCGTTTCCGCCTACACAATTAATTTTTTTGGATCTTCTTGTTCATTTATCGGAATGACAGAAGAGGATTTTGTGGATGAAATTGTTGTTCGAGGGTCAGTGGAGGATAGTAAAATAACTAGGATCTTTGTCAAAAAGTATAATTCTCAAACGCGCATTGTGGGGGCGACAGTTATTAATAATCCAGCCGAGGTTTCACCATTGACCACGGCAGTTAAAAATAGAGTGGATATCGCTTCGCATAAAGACCGATTATCTGATCTAAGTTTTGATTTAAAGCAATTGATTGGGTGACTCCCATTTGCACCAAATCCTTCCAACCTTGTAATCTAGAATAGATGGTTTATATCGCTTCGGACCATGCCGGATTTTATTTAAAGAAACAGCTGATTCAATATCTAAGGGTGAAAGGACTGGAAGTGGAGGATATGGGAGCATTTGAGTTAGATGAGGCTGACGACTATCCCGATTTTATTTATCCTTGTGCCAGGAGGGTTGTTGACGATCCCGGATCGTTGGGAATAGTAATTGGGGGAAGTGGGCAAGGAGAGGCGATTGTGGCCAATAAAGTAAAAGGGATAAGAGCGGCGGTTATCAATAGTCCAAATCCACAAATTGCAAAATTAGCCCGTGAGCACAACGATGCCAACATTCTTTCTCTTGGAGCCAGATTTTTGTCGTCTGATGATGCCAAAAGGGCAGTGTCTGCCTGGCTTGAGGCCAAATTTGAAGGCGGAAGGCATGCAAGAAGAATCGAGAAAATAAAGAAAATTGAGACGTGATATTTATGCTTAATAAAAAAATTAAGGCTGTATTCAAAATTTCCAAAAAACCTGCGCAGAATCTGCTAAAACTTAATTTATTTTTTATCTTCATTTTCTTAAACATCTGGGACTATGCGGTTAGCCGTATTTTTTTCAATGGGATGGTTTTGGGGATTTTAATGTTTGGGCCAGCGGTGTTTTTGTGGTTTGTAGGCACAGTTCGGGCGGCAGCTTTGGTGACTTTAATTTCAATCTTTGAATTTAGCGTGATCGCAGTTTTTGTACTTGAAGGTTTTGAGATTGGAGGTATTGATACGACCCTGAAATCCCTTTTTTGGTTTCCCTATCTAATAGCTGCAGCAGTCAACGGTTTTTGGGGCCTAAAGATTTATTCGGAGTATAGGGAAAAGAGGGTGAAAGTGTAGACATAAATATGTGAATGTGTTAATATGTGACAAGTATGCAGACTGCAAGAACTACAATTGAACTTGATAAAGAACTTCTAAAACGGGCGAAACAAAAAGCACTAGAGGAAGATAAAAATTTAAAGCAGGTGATTACTGAAGCTTTGAGAAAAGATCTTTTGGGTGAACGGCCAAAGAAACGGAAGGTTAAATTTAAGACTTTCCCTTTGGGAGTTAAGGGTACTTTAAGGCGAGAAGAGATTTATGATTGGCTCTGATGAGGATTGGGTACTGTTTGATACCAACATTTTAGTCTACGCGCATGATGGCAAGTCTCCATTCTACAAGAAAGCAAAAAGACTCCAGGAATTAGTCAATGATGGCAAATTAAAAGCGGCGATAACTCCTCAAAATTTGCTTGAGTTTTATTCCACTATAACTAATCGAGCCAAGTATAAAAATTCGGTCACTCCTAAGGAAGCGACTTTGGAGATTAAGAGATTTTTAATATCCCCATTCGAGCTGATAGTACCGATCGGTAACGAATTACTGACGGTTATGTATTTGATAGATGGCAAAAATATTCTTGGCCGAAGGATTTTCGATGTTTATTTGGTTGCAACGATGCTTTCCAATGGAATCAAAACGATCTATACTGCAAATGAGCAGGATTTTGCTAGTTTTTCTGAGATAAAAGTCGTTAATCCTTTTTAAAATGATAGCGAGAGTTCTCGAAGCGTTATTGATGTTTGTAGATCTGTTTCTGATTGTAATTTATGTATTTTACAACTACAGAGTTGGTTTTCTCGGTAATAGTCATGATGTTTTATCAATATTTTTATTGATAGAGCTTATGATCTTGGTTTACTTGTTCATCAGAAGATCTAAAAAAACAATTTTCAGAATATCATTTTGGGTACTATCTATTCTTACGCCTTTAGTTATTATTTTCTTTTCATTTGACTAATATGACTGCTAGAGAGTGGTTTGCGAAGGCTAAAAAAGAGGGCTTTGCTATTGGTGCGTTTAATGTTGATAATTTGGAGATTTTTAAGGCGATATGTGTGGCCGGTAAAAATAAAAAGTCGCCGGTGATAGTGGAATTTTCGCCAGGGGAGGCGGGGTATTTTGGGTTGGCAAATATTTTGGATTTGGTTACCAATGCCAGAGAAGAATACCATGTTCCGATTCTTTTAAATTTAGACCATGCGAGAAAAGTTGAGGACTGTTTGGCGGCGATTAACACGTCTCAAGTCGAGTCAGTTCACCTCGGAGGAGTCATGTCCCTCGACAAGCTCGGGACTGCCACCATCCGAGGTGATAGTCAGTCAATGGCGGGTTTTGGTCTTATTCACTTCGATGGATCCGATTCGGAATTTGAGGAAAATGTTGAAAATACTAAAAAGGTAGTTGCGGCAGCGCATGCGAAGGGCCTTTTGGTCGAGGGCGAAATTGATAAATTGTCGGGCGCAAGCGAGGTTCATAGCGAGCAAATAGATTTAGAGACTCTTAAAAAATCTTATACAAGTCCAGATCAAGCAGCAAGGTTTGTAGAAGAGACTAATGTGGATATATATGCTGCGGTTTTTGGCAATGTCCATGGCACCTTTCCTAATCAACCGCCTTTGGATTTTGGACTTTTAGCAAAGATTCGAGAGGTTCTGCCCAACACTTTTCTTTCGCTGCATGGGGGTTCTGGTATACCGGCAGATCAAGTTAAGGAGGCAATAAAAGTGGGTAAGATTGTCAAGGTTAACGTCAATACGGAAATTCGGCTGGCATACCGTGACGCATTGACGGAGAAGTTGGGAGAGCAACCAAATGAATATACGATGTATAAATTGATGCCGGAGGTAATTTTAGCAGTGGCAGCGGTTGTTGAGGCCAAAATTGAGGTTTTTGGGAGTGCCAATAAACTACATACGGCCGATTCGGTCTGAGCTCCTCGAGTTCCTCGAATCTGAGTGACGATCTCGGAATCGAAGATCTGAGCCTCGGAGTCGAAGACCTCACGGTCGAAGGCCTAAAGGCCATGGTATTTTCTTCCGCATCTTGGAATAAACTGTATGGCAAAAATTATGTTAGCTTGACTGGTGAATTTGGGTGTTTGAAATAGGTATAGTTTTTGATAGAATAGCAGAATCCTAGGAGGTGAAAGAATGTTGGATTTCAAAAAATGCTACTTAATTGGAGCGGTTTTGTCTGGTGCGCTTGTCCTTTCTGCCTGCAATCTTTATAAAACGCCAGCTACCACAACCGGACCGGCAGAGCAGCAGCAAGGGTTACCGGTGCCGCAAGAAAACGTAATCACTTATTCTGACGGCGGTTTTGCCCCAAGCCCGATTAAGGTTAAAGTGGGCCAAACGGTTAGTGTCAAAAACAGCACAGCCGCTAATATTCAGGTGAATTCGGCACCTCATCCGGTGCATACGCTTTATCCGGAATTTAATATTGGAACAATTGCTCCGGGAGAGACAAAATCAGTGACGCTTACTACGGCCGGGACAAGAAAATACCACAACCATTTAAATCCCAGCCAGTTCGGGCAGATTGACGTTGAGTAAACTTGCAAAAATTCGTAGAGTGTAGTACTTTAAGGCCTTAATTGAGGTATGAAAGTTCCTATTTTGGCTTGGTTTTTAATACCGACTTTTATTTTGGTGGGTGCGGGGGTGTGGTTTCTATCCAAAAGTCAGGGGACGGAAGGAATGAAGGAGGGGACGGAGGATGCTCGCCCCGTTGCAGTATCAAAATCAGTTGAAGGAACAGTCGAGTACGATATTGTTGGCCGCAACCATATAGCCGGCGGGACGGCTGGGTCGGGCTACAAATCTAACCCCCCGAGTTCCGGCCCTCACTGGTCAAATCCTGCCAAAAACGGTGTTTATGATTCATCTTTGCCCGACGAGCAGCTGATTCATAATTTAGAGCATGGACACATTTGGATCTCCTACAAAAGTGACGTTTCTGATGAGGTAAAGAATAAGCTTAAAGAAATTGTTGGCGAAGATGATTGGAAAGTGGTACTTGCCCCAAGGGATAAAAACGAGACGATAATTGCACTAGTTGGCTGGGGCAGAGTGCTTAAGCTGGATCAGCTAGACGAAAATAAAGTGAAAGATTTCATTAGAACTTACCGAAACCGCGGACCGGAAAATACACCCAGCTAAGTTAGAAAGTCCCTTCAAATTCCTTCTTGCGCTAAATAGGCGGCGGCAGTAGCGGCACTAACTTTGGGCATGGTGAATTTAGCATAAGGGCTGAATTTAAGGATTTCTTTTTCAAGGAGGTTTCCAATTTTTGGCATATTAAAGACACTGCCGCTTTTGACGATTGTATAGGGTTTTTTCTCTAAGTTTAGCTTTTGGGCAACTGCCTTGATCATCAAAGCCAGCTCATCGGCTGCGCTTTTAATAATTCCGATAGCGATTTTGTCATTTTTTTCAGCGGCAATTTCGGCAAGGGGAGCAACTTGCGCGATATCGGTTTTGTTCCAGGGCTTTTTGTAAACGAGCCGATGAAGACCGTCAAGACTTTCGATTTTGAGTTTTTCAAATAGCAAATTAACGAGAACTGTTTTTGGGCCTCGGCCGTCAAGCGCTTTGACGACGCTATGTAGAATATTTGATCCGATGTCATAGGCGCTGCCTTCATCTCCCAAAATGTGGTCAGCGCCACCGCTTCTGGCTTCCTGACCTTTTTCATTTCGGCCATAGCAGTTGGAGCCGGTGCCGGCAATAACAACGATGGCATTTTTGTCAGTGGTGCCGGAACGGAGGGCAGCCGCTGTATCATTAACAATTTTGGGGTTGTCTAACACCTGACAGAGATAGGGATGATTTTTGATTGCCCGTTGCCAGTTTTTGTTATCATCCCTGGTATTGACACCAGCCAAGGCGAGATAGCTTGCGGAAATCTTAATTTTTTTTGTTCCAAGCGCTCTTTTTACGGCTAAGGCGACTTGGTTAGCTGATTCAGTCAGACCAAAAATAGCCGTATTTGACCCTTGAGCCTGTCCTTGGTCGATGATCTTTCTATTTTGGTCAACCAGGACTGCCTCGGTTTTGGTGGCTCCACCGTCAACACCAAGGAAAAATTGGGGTATTTTCATCGCTAGTTATTATATCTTACAAGGAAAAGGTAATGTTCAGTAAAGCGGTTGATTAAAAGTATCATATATATTGTTGCGGTAATCTCTCCCTCCTGTTAAATTCACTGCGAGTGTTTGTTGATTTGATGAGAAAAAAACAAACTTGACAAACAACCCATAGTAGCTCTATAATCCACAACAATATGCAAGAGTGGGTTCAGGAAGGCCAAAGAATCGCAAGTCGGCAAGGGATTCCTCCCTCGGAAAAAGAGCTAATAGAAGCTTATCTTGCGCAAATGCGGGGCGATTTGGAAAGATCTCAAATCCCCACATTTACGTTAAGCGGCGAACAGCGTCAAGCTATTCGCGCTAAAACTTGCGAGATAGAAGGTGCCAAAGACATTGTTGTCTACCAGGTCTCCGGTCTTATATCGGTTGGAATGCAGTATGAACAGGATCGCCCTTACTTTGGTTATGTCACCGAATCCGAATCTTTAAGAAATCTGACCTTCCCCGTTTATTTTGAAACAGCGGTTTTTGTTGATAAAAATGGCCATGCAGTAGCTCTTCCCAAAAGCAATAATCTTCTCATGGAACGCCAAAAAGGAATGATTGAAACTGACTTTGCCAAAACCCTGGCAGTTCCTGGAGTTAAAGCAGTGATGCATCACGCACTATTTTGGACCCAACTGGACATTAAACACCAAAAAGAAAGAGGCCAGAAATTATTAGTAGGCTTATACGCAAGGACTCCCGATCAAACGTTTGTCTCCGGCGTTGCCGATGTTGGTCGGTTCGTCGATCCCGGCTATCAGCTGTACGTCGTTGACTGGGGCCGTGGCTACGGCGATGGCAGCGTCTGGGCGGTCCCCGCGGTAGTACCTGAAGCAGTTAAGATTTGAGAGCGGGTTGGCGCTGTCAATAAAAAGTTTCATTGTTTGATTCTCGCTTCGCTCAAAATAAAGAGTTTCATCTTTGTTCCTCTTTTTATTCTACCAGTTGTATCAATAGTTTTGTCGTTGACAATTTTTCCCTTAAAGTGGTCTAATCGGGGTGTGGGTTCCTGGCGATTTTTAAAAACTTGGCTTAGCCCGTGGCGGGCCTATGTGGCGGAGTTTTTGGGGACTTTTGTTTTTGTGTTTATCTCCTCCGGCGCGGTTTTAACCAATATTTTTTTTGGAGAGGTGGGGCTTTTGGGGGTAGCTTTGGTGACTGGTCTTTCGATCACCACGATGATGCTGGCAACGGTTAATATTTCCGGCGGTCATCTTAATCCGGCGGTGACTTTGGCGCTGTGGCTTAGTCAAAAGGTGAGAGGGACAGTGGCGGTTTTTTATATGTGCGCGCAGATTTTGGCCAGTTTTACGGCAGCAGGACTTCTGCTTTTTATTTTTGGTACTGATTCTTTGCAATATAAGCTGGGAGGTCCGGCTTTGGGGGCGGGAATTTCTGATCAAACAGGCCTTGTGATTGAGGCAACTTTGACGGCAATTTTAGTTTTTGTAGTTTTTGCAACGCTTGTTGACAAGCGGGGGTCGGTTAGTTTCGGGCCTCTGGCTGTTGGGTTAATTGTTTTGATCGCCGGGGTGTTTGCGGGGCCATTGACAGGTGCAGTCCTTAATCCGGCCAGGGCTTTGGGGCCGCTTTTGATTTCTGGCTCATCTGATATTACAGTTTGGATTGTTGGTCCGGCAACAGGCGCACTTTTTGGGTTGGTTTATGATTTTTTGTTTTTGGGGGGAGGGCGGAAGTGAGATGCGGGCCCTCTTAACAATCTAACAATTTAACAATTCAACAATTTCAGATATAATTACTTCAATGTCTGTCCCGACTGATCTGCCGATTGGTGTTTCTTCTGATCAAAGTGACGATTCAATAAAAGGAACGGTGTCTGCAGCTGATAAGGTTTCGGCGAATGTGCCGGTTGCGCCACCCGGCGCACCAAAGGCTAAAGAACAAGAGCCAAAGGCAAGTGATGAGGATAAGATTATGGCGGAAATTAAGACGACGGCAGAAGCACTTGACAAAGAATTGATTGGAAAAGTTCAAGAGTCAGTTAAGGAGATTGTACAAGCAAAACCAGAGCCGGAAATTCCACCTGACGTTGAGGATGTGGGGGTTTATGGTTCGCAGGCCGCGGCAGAAGAAGTTGTCAAAAGTGGTACTACTTTAGATTTACCAATTTCTGGAGCGACTTATAAGAGGGGACTTTCGGCAAAATTGACCGGGAAAGTTTTTGACAAAGTGGTAGTTGGTGCTTCAAGTCTGATGGTATTGGCAATCTGGATCGGCAGACTAATTAAGATAGCTCATAAGCATACGATGAGGGTGGTATTTAGGAAGGGGGCGAATTAAGCGTTTAGTTAGTTAGCGTCTAGCGTCTAGAAATTATTATCTAAACGCTAATTAACTAATTCACTAGACGCTGAAATATGCCGATTGAAGAAACAACTCGCGCTGTTGGTCAAATTGACGCGTTAAGCGGTTTTGAGCTTTTTTTAAGGTCCTTGGGCTTTTTGGCCTTAGCCCTTTTAGTTTTGGGACTTTTAGCATTTATCGTAGGCTGGGCCTGGATACTTTGGATGCGAAATCGCGACAGAGAAGAGAGGTCTTTGGATTTTGTATTGCTTTCGGTCGCAGTGCCCAGAGATAACGAAATCAAAATCGATGCCGCAGAGCAAATGTTTTCTTCTTTATATTCAATTTATAAAGGAGGCACCCTTTCGTTTTTAAAGCCTCAAGACCATATTTCTTTAGAGATTGTGGCGCTTCCCGAGGAAATTAAATTCTATGTTTCATGTTCAAAAAGCTTGCAGGATCTGGTCGAAAAGCAAATTCATGGCGCATATCCCGGGGCAGATGTTCGCGAACTTGAAGAATATAATATTTTTTCTGAAGATGGCAAGCTGGCATTTGCTGCCTTGAAGTTAAAAAGCGCAGGTTACTACCCGATAAAAACTTACAAGGAACTGGCAACAGACCCTTTATCTTCTGTAACCTCGGCAATGGCAAAAATGCAGCTTGGCGAGGGGGCGGTTGTGCAAATTTTGGCCTTGCCGGCTTCGGGAAAGTGGAAAGCGGCAGGCAAAAGATATGTTACCAAAACAAAACAAGCAGAACTTTCACCAAAAAACGAAGGCAAGACACCGCCGGATCCCAAGAAAATGGAGGCAATCGAAAACAAGTGTTCAAAGGCCGGATTTGATGTGGTTGTCAGAATTGTGGTTTCCGCCAAGACTGATGAGGATGCCAAGGTTCACGTTGACAACATTAAATCAACTTTTGCCCAGTTTACATCGGAATATAATGGTTTTACTACTGCCGGGATAAGATTCAAGAAACAATTTTTAGTCGATTTTGTCTACAGGTACATGCCGATTTTTGGTAAGTCCTCAGTTTTAAATGCCGAAGAGTTGGCAGGTGTTTTTCATCTTCCCAATAAAACCGTGGAAACGCCCGGTATCTTTTGGGTTAATGCCAAGCGTGCTCCGGCACCGGCCCAAATTCCCGCTTCGGGGCTTCATTTGGGCAAAAGTGTTTATCGGGGAACAACTAAAGAAGTCTATATCGCAGATGATGACAGGAGGCGCCATGTTTACATTGTCGGTAAAACGGGAACCGGCAAGACCGAGCTTTTGAAATATATGCTGATGCAGGATATTCGCTCCGGCGCAGGCGTTGCTTTTATTGATCCTCACGGAGACGCGGCAGAGGATATTTTGAATATGATCCCGCCAGAGAGAGCCGAGGATGTTATTTACTTTAACCCGGCAGACACTGAGCGGCCGATTGGCATGAATATGCTTGAGGCTCAAAGCGAGCAGGAGAAGCATTTTGTGGCAACCTACATTGTTGGTTTAATGTACAAACTTTATGATCCGCATAAAACCGGTATCATCGGTCCGCGATTTGAGCATGCCATCAGAAATGCCATGTTGACAGTTATGTCCGAGCCCGGCAACACTTTTGTGGAAGTAGTTAGGGTGTTAACTGATGCCCGGTTTGTTCAGGAACTACTCCCCAAGGTTGACGATCCGGTGGTGCGGCGTTATTGGACAGACCAGATCGCACAGACTGCTGACTTCCATAAATCGGAAGTTTTGGACTACATCGTTTCCAAATTCGGCAGATTTGTGACTAACCGGATGATAAGGAATATCATCGGCCAGTCAAAGAGCGCTTTTAATCTTCGCGATATTATGGACAATAAAAAGATTTTAATTGTCAATCTTTCCAAAGGGCGAGTTGGCGAGGAAAATTCGAGCTTCTTAGGGCTGGTTTTGGTGCCTAAAATTTTGGTTGCGGCCATGAGCAGGCAGGATGTTGCCGAAGAGCAGCGGCCGGACTTTTTCCTTTACGTTGACGAGTTTCAAAACTTTGCCACGGAAACATTCGCCGACATTTTGGCAGAGGCCAGGAAATTCAGACTTAATTTAATAGTAGCCAACCAATTTATCGGACAGATCGAAGAAGACGTTAAAAACGCGGTTTTTGGAAACGTGGGAACTTTGGTTAGTTTTAGAGTTGGGGTGACTGATGCCAATTACCTGCAGCACGAGTTTACGCCTGTTTTTAATGAGACTGATCTTATAAATGTCGAAAGGTTTCAGGCCTATGTAAAGACTATTGTCAGAAACGAACCGGTACCGCCTTTTTCTTTAGATACGACCCGCGATTTATCAAAGGTCGAGCGCGATGTGCGTATAGCCGAGATGATAAAGCAGCTCTCACGCCTGCGCTACGGCCGCGACGTCAACGTGGTTGACGCGGAGATTGTGCACCGGGCCCGATTGTAGGCGAGGCAAGCAGGGCTGTAGTTTTTAGCAATGAAATCTGGAGGGTGATTTGATGGTTGATTCACGGCTAACCGAGCGAATAGAAGAAGGAGTTGTTTCCCCGGTCGCGTTCTTAGAGCCCGCAGAATTTGAATTCAAACCAGAAAATTTATTCTGGCGGGTTATTGCCCAAAATGGTTTTAGACTAAGGTTTAAGTCGGTCACCGCTGACCTTTACGGACGGCCGACTTCAGAAAAAATCGGTGTTTATATCGATGATTTGCAGGCAAAAGAAAAAGTTATGGCTATTAAAGAGTTGGTGGAGGCCACGGAAAATTTCCAGGATTTAGTTCGGCGGGCAAGCCGTGGCGCATTTCGTCCAAAAGAGACGCAAAAACAAATTAAAGCGTCAATAAATGGCATTTTTGGCAAACATCCGGAGTTGGCTCCATAAACTTTTCCTGTTAAAATTAGCTTGATCAGGATCCGTAGTTTAACGGCAAAACGGGACTCTTAAATAAGCGGTAAGAATGGGGCCAGTAGCTCAGCGGTTAGAGCACTACTCTTATATCTGGCTCAAGGGCTCGTAGTTCAACGGTAGAACGCGACTCTTATAAAGTCGATGCAGAAGGTTCGACTCCTTCCGAGCCCACAGGTCATCTTGTAAGTATAATCTAGCTATGGATCAACGCTCAGAACAACTTCCTCAAAAAGAATTAAAGCTTAAATTTTCCGGAAAAACGGTTGCTAGCTTGAAACATCCGGATAGAAATGAGGATGCGATCGGATTCCCCTATGGTGAAGAGGAAAAAGGTTTAAATTGGGCAGCAGTACTGGATGGGGTGGGTGGATTGGAACATGGAGAATTAGCAAGTAGAATTGCAATAGAGGTTATCAGTACGAATCTTTCAAATTTAGACCCTGCCTTAAAATCTGAGGAAGTAGAAAAGAAAATTAAAGAGACACTGCAGCAAGCATCCAGAGTGGTTTCCGAAAAGGTTCCCGGTGGGGCGACAACTTGTGTCATTGTTAAAATAGTAGAAGATGACAATGGAAAGACAGCGGTTATAGGAAGCGTCGGCGACAGCAGGGCATATTTGCTTAGAGAGGGAAATTTGAGACTAATTACCGAGGATGATAGTCTTATTCCGGTTGTTCTTAGAGAGGAGTTTGATGATACCGATGGTAGCGACCTTGACAAATACGACTATGCAATTTTTCGTCAGAGAAATATAGTTACACAAAGTCTTGGATCCGATCAGGAAATAGGTGTTCATTTGTATCGCGAAAAGTTAAATAGGGGAGATATGATAATACTGACTTCTGATGGTGTTCATGATAATCTAACCACAAGAGAAATCGAAGAAGTTGTAGCGGAGGGTGGAGATGTTGCGGAGGCTTTGGTCGAGAAAGCAAAGAATCGTTCAGTGATTCCTAAGGAAGAGAATATTCGAGCAAAGCCGGATGATATTTCGGCAGTAGTTGTGGAGGTATTTTAGGTGAAATTTGGGATTGTTGTGGCTGAAGATATCCCTAAAGCCCGTGACCTTGCTAAGAAGGTCAAAAAGTATCTGGAAACCAGAGGCCATGAGGTCTTGGATACGAATTTGACGAGGTCGGACCTCGTTGTTACTCTTGGTGGGGATGGAATACTGCTTCATGCGGCTTGCGAGCATGTTGAGCTTAATGTGCCGTTTGTGGGGATTAATGCCGGGACACTTGGGTTTTTGACAGCGGCGGAGGGAAGTGAGTGGCAGGGAGCAATCGAGAAATTGATCGATGGTAAGTATTTTATTTCGGAGCGAATGACGCTCGAAGCCGGGATCAGCAAAAATTTCCACCTTCGAGGAGTCAGAGCCCTTCGATATAACTCAGGACAAGCCCACCTCGAAGGTGGAAATTTTCGGGCATTGAATGAAGTCGTAGTCAAGGGGATGTATCGGGTGGTTGATTTAGAAATTACGGTTAACGGGCAAAAATTTTTAGAAATTGTGGGGGATGGCGTGATTGTTTCGACCCAAACCGGATCGACTGCTTATTCACTTTCGGCCGGCGGGCCGATTGTAGAGCCTGAGGTTGATTGTTTTTTGATTACGCCGATCAACGCTGTTGGATTGTCGATTCCTTCGGTGGCTCTTTCACCAAATGATGTTGTGGAGATTAAGGTAAGAAAAGGCGATGATGTTTCTTTAATTGTTGATGGGCAGGAGCATACAAAGATTAGTCAAAGTCCCGCCGACGCCAAGGTCTTCGACCTCCTCGAGTCTGAGCGACCCCTCTCGGCCATGAGCTCGTCGTTCGAGACCCTGAACGGGAGGCCGAATGGTCGGAGTCGAAGACCTGAGGCTCAGACCCGAAGGGCTTTGGCGGGCAGGCAAAGTGTGAAAGTGGAAAGAGGGAGATATAGAGTGAAGTTTGGATATTTTGATAAGCAACATTTTCTGAAAGCCTTGAATGCCAAGTTTGGACTTAGTGGGAGGGTATTTAGGTAATTGAGGATATTGAAGAATTACTTTTTCGTGGCATCTCTCTTCCTGATAATATATTTTACGAATTTATTAATGCCAATTATTAGTCCTTGATAGTCGCTGACAAGTTGATCACATTTTCCTTAATAACCTTAATGTTCTAAATTCCCTAAATATCCTTAATTTCCTCTAAATTTCTTTAAAATCTGTTCGACAACTTTTTCTGGACCAGTTCTAGTAGTATCAATCACCAGATCAAAAAACTTTGGATTGAGATAATCTTCTGCGGAATAGATTTTATGGAACTTTTTGTAAAGCTCCTCTTGACGCTTGTTTACTTCTTCGGCTGTTTCTTTGTGAGTATGGACCCGGGAGACGGCTCTTCTGATTTTTTCTTCTTCGTTGCAGGTCAATAAGACTTTTAAAACGTGGAGCATGTTTCTGGTGAAATAGCCGATATAGTCGGCATCGATGACTGCGCCGCCGTGATCGGCAAGCTGAATCAACTTGCGGTCGATTTTTCGGTCGAGTTCGTCTGGGATTTGGGACTTGTCATAAAGGGGGATGTTATGCTGGAGCATATATTGGCGAAAGAAATCCCCAGCGGAGTGGTATTCAAGGTTGAGTCTCTCGGCTAAAGCCTTAGCAGCGGTTGAGGACCCTGCGGCAATCTGTCCGGAGATGGCGATGGATTTATACATAAATTTTCAATTTATTGGAATTAAAAATTTTGCCTTAAACTCGTCGGTGTCTTCTTTTGATCTTCAGCTGCACCAGGGCTTTTTGTAAGTTGGCAGCGGCTGTTGCGTATTCCTCTTCGGATAAAGCATGTTTTTGTTTGATAGCTTCTTCGGCTTGTCTTTTAGCTTCTTCAATTTTTTTCTCTTCGATTTCTTCTTCAGGTGTTGCCAGATCAACTAAGACTTTGACGCTATCTTTTCCCACCCGGGCAAATCCAAAGCCCGCGGCTACTCTTGCGACTCTGTGGTTTTTTTCAAGAAATATTTCACCCGGTTCAATTTGCGTAACCAAATCCGCATGCTTTTCAAGAATTGTTATTTGTCCCGTAGTGGTTGGTAGTCCGACCTGCTCGACCTCATCGTCAAAAACTATTTTTTCCGGAGTGATAATCTGCAGGTGCAATGCCATTTAATTTTTAATTTTTAATTTGCAGTCAATTTTACAATTTATCAATTTTCAAACATTGAATCATTGAAAATTCAATAAGAGAGCTTATTTTCTCAAAAATCTCAAAAATGAAAATTGAGAACTGAAAATTGGAAATTATTTCTTAACATCACTGATGTCACCAACCATGTAAAAGCTAGACTCATCAACGGAATCAAACTCACCGTTTAATATACGTTCGAAGCTGTTAACGGTTTTTTCAATTGGCACATAGGTGCCACGTCTTCCGGTAAAGGCCTCGGCCACAAACATCGGTTGTGACAGAAATCTTTGAATCTTGCGAGCTCTGGAAACGGTGATTTTATCTTCATCTGCGAGTTCCTCGACACCTAAAATGGCAATAATATCGGCAAGCTCTCTGTATCTTTGTAAAACCTTTTGGATATTGCGGGCAATTTTGTAATGTTTCTCCCCGACAATTGCCGGGTCTAAGGCTCGGGACGATGAAGCCAAAGGATCGACTGCCGGATAAATGCCTTGCTCCGTGAGCGATCGCTCCAAGGAAATTGTCGAATCAAGATGGGCAAAGGTAGCAACCGGCGCGGGATCGGTGTAATCGTCAGCCGGAACGTAAATTGCCTGCAGTGAGGTAATTGAACCTTTTTTGGTTGAGGTGATTCGTTCCTGAAGTTCGCCCATTTCGGCAGCCAGTGTCGGCTGGTAACCGACGGCCGAAGGCGTACGTCCCAAAAGTGCCGAAACCTCAGAACCCGCCTGAGCAAATCTGAAGATGTTATCAATGAAAAGTAGAACATCCTGGTTTTTCTCGTCCCTAAAGTACTCGGCAATTGAAAGTGCCGTTAAGGCTACTCTGAAGCGTGAACCGGGGGGCTCGTTCATTTGACCAAAAACCATTGCCAATTTGTCCAAAACTCCGGCCTCTTTCATTTCCCTGTAAAGGTCATTCCCCTCACGAGTTCTCTCTCCAACTCCCGCAAACACCGAATAGCCTCCGTGAACTTTTCCGATATTGTTTATGAGTTCCTGAATAATGACTGTTTTGCCAACGCCGGCTCCTCCAAAAACTCCGATTTTGCCTCCTTTAATAAATGGCGCTATAAGATCAATAACTTTGATGCCGGTCTCCAGCATTTGCGGCTTGGTTTCCTGTTCGGTAAGAGGAGGTGAAGATCGGTGAATCGGATAATATTTCTTGGCTTTAACCTCACCTTTCCCGTCAACCGTTTCTCCGACGACGTTAAAAATCCTGCCCAGAGTTTCCACCCCAACCGGTACGCTAATTGGCACCTCCGTGTTTTTGACAGGCGTTTCTCTTTTCAAGCCGTCGGTTGACCCAAGGGCCAAAGCCCTGACCACATTTTCTCCAAGATGTTGTTGAACTTCTAAAGTCAGCTTGTCGTGGCCGTCTGCGATCTCCAGGGCATCATAAATGTTTGGTAGATTCCCGGCTGCGAATTCCACATCGACAACCGGCCCGATAATCTGGACGATGGAACCGGTATTTTTAGGTGATTTATCAGCTTTATTCATGTTCGATCTTTTTTTGGTTTAGTGGGCATTTTTCTATTAATTTTCAATTTTAAAAATTTAAAATTTAAAATTAAAAATTTACTCCAGTGCGCTTTGGGCCGTTACAATATCTAACAGTTCTTTGGTTATTGCCTCTTGTCTTGCCTGGTTAAAAGCCAAGGTTAAATCGTCAATCAAATCCCCGGCCGCGTCTGTTGCGTTTTTCATTGCCACCATCCTGGCGCTGTGCTCCGAAGCCTTTGTTTCCAAAAGTATTTGATAAATAGAAGTTAGAACATAGTGGGGCAGAATTGCCTCCAAAATTTCATCGGCAGTTGGTTCAAACAAAAGATTCCCATTTGAGCCCTTACCGTTTGTTTCTTCAAGCGCAAGCTCAATTGGCAAAAGCCTTACCCATTTCGGTGTTTGTTTAATTGTTGCTTCGAAATGAGGATAGAGCAGAGAAACCTCGCCAACCTCACCTTTTAGAAAGCCCTCAATTGTTATCTTGGTAAGAGTTCTTGCCAAATCAAGAGGCGCCTTTTCTTCGGATTGGAAGCTGGCTAAAATTGGAGAGTTGGTTTTCGCGGCAAAACCGGTCGCTTTTTTGCCGACAGTTATATAGGTTGCGTCTTTAACTTCGCTTCTCAAAATTTCTCTGAAGAGATTGATGTTTAAGCCTCCGGCTAGCCCTCTATCCGAACCAATCAAAATAATGTATCTTGCCGCGGACTCATTCTTAGAAAGGAGTGGATGACTAGCATTTGGATGGACCCTTATCACTTCAAGGATTTCTGTAAGGTTTGTTGAATAAGTCCTTGAGGCAAGGGCGGCAAATTGGCTTTTGCGCATTTTGGCAGCAGCCACCAGCTCCATAGCGTGGGTCACCTTTTGAGTGCTTTGAATCGACTTAATTCTTCTCCTGATTTCCCTGATTTGAGCCATTTTTAGTTAATTAGTGTTTAGTTTTTCCCCGTCTGACTCGCTTTGTCCTTGCGGAGGGTGCGGCTTTGGTCATTGGTGGGCGGGCGACCACTGAACCAACCGGTTTCTTCTTTTGATTTCTTTGCGCATTTTCAGTGCTGTCAGTGGCTGCGGGTTTTACGAAGTGTTGTGAGCCGAACATTTTCTCCAGTTCTTTTTGAGCGAAATCGTCTATTTGCCTCTCCTTCTCAAGGTAATCTTTGAGCTTTTTGTTGGTTGCGAGTGTCCTTATGACTGATTCCTCAAAAGCAGAAACTTTCTCAAGGTTAACTTTGTCAAAATAACCGTTGTTAACCCCCCAGAGAATGACCACTTGCGAGGTGATATCAAACGGTGAAAGTTGGGGCTGTTTTAAAACCTCTACAATCCGGCGTCCGCGCTCAAGCCGGGAGAGTGTGGCCTCATCCAAATCTGACCCGAATTGGGCAAAGGTAGCAAGTTCGCGGTACTGAGCAAGGTCAAGTCTTAAGGATCCTGCTACCTGCTTCATCATTTTTGTCTGTGCTGCGCCTCCGACACGGGAGACCGAAAGTCCGGGATTAACCGCAGGCCTGATGCCGGCATTGAAAAGTTCGGCCTCAAGATAAATTTGACCATCGGTAATAGAGATAACGTTTGTTGGAATGTAAGCCGAGACGTCCCCGGCTTGCGTTTCAATAATCGGCAGGGCCGTCAAAGATCCTCCTCCATGATCCTTATTCATCTTAGCCGCTCTCTCCAAAAGTCGGGAATGCAAGTAAAAAATGTCTCCGGGATAAGCTTCACGGCCGGATGGACGTCTAAGAAGTAAGGAGAGCTGACGGTAGGCCCAGGCATGTTTAGTGAGATCGTCGTAGACAACCAGTGCATCTTTTCCCTGATCCATAAAATATTCCCCAATCGCACAGGCTGCGTAAGGGGCAACATATTGCATAGTTGCCGAGTCACTGGCAGATGCCGAAACGACAATTGTGTGGTTCATGGCCCTGTATTTTTCGAGAGTGGCCACAACCTGAGCAATTTTGGAAGTTTTTTGCCCGATTGCGCAATAAATGCAAATAACCCCTTTGCCCTTTTGATTGATGATTGTATCAAGACAAATTGCCGTTTTCCCCAGACTTCTGTCACCGATTATCAATTCCCTCTGGCCTCTGCCAATCGGAATCATGCTGTCGATCGCCTTAAGGCCGGTTTGAAGGGGAGTATTAACCGATTCTCTGGTAATTACCCCCGGCGCAATCTTTTCGGTAGGGTAGTGAGCTTTAGTACTAATGGGGCCCTTGCCATCGAGTGGTTCTCCTAAAGCGTTAACAACTCTGCCGACTAAAGCTTCACCAACCGGAACCTCCAGAATTTTTCCGGTTGTCTGGCAAGCGTCTCCCTCTTTCAGTTTGGTCCAGTTGCCGAAAATAATGACGCCAACCCCATCCTCTTCCAGATTTAATGCCAGCCCGGTAACATTATTGGGAAGAGAGACAAGCTCGGACGATCCGACGTCCGAAAGTCCTTCGACTCTGACGACCCCGTCACCGACCTCGATAATTTTGCCTACGTTTTTGCGGGTGGTTGCGATCTTAGTCTGCTCTATTTGTTTTTCGATCTCCTCGATAATTCCCATAAATCAATTGTCAAACGTTACCTGCTATCTGCCGAAGCCTACTTGAAAGCGTTGAATCCCAGATCCAATCTCCATGGGTGATTCTTGCCCCAAAAGTGATCTTGGGGTTTATCCTAAAAGTAACCTTCCGGACTCCTGTTTTTTGACGGATTTCCGTCTCCAATTCCGCAAAGTTTGTTATTTTTTCGACTATCTCCACAGTAACTTCTTCCTTCTTGAGTTTTACCTCAATCAATCTTTTGTAAGCCCTTAGAATTGCTCTCAGACCCACAACCTTTTGTAAAGAGAGCCTTTTTAGTGTTTTGCGGACTTTTTGATAATCCACAAAACCGCCGGTCAAGCTTTGCTTGTAGCAAAACTTGGCAATTTTGAGCAGTCTTTTCTTATTCTTCATTAGATTTCCCTGATGATTTCCTGGGCCGCATCACGTGTCAAGTTTTGTTTTTCCCGAGCCCTTAGATTTCTTCCTAAGACTTTCTCAACTACCATTGAAACAAGTCTAAGGGTTTGCTGCTCCAGGCCTTTTCGCATTTGCTTTCTTTGCTCCTCAATTTGAACCCTGGCTTGAAGGACCGACTCCTCTATTGTCTCCCTTGCCTGAATATTTGCCTGGTCGGAAATATTTTGAGCTTCTTTTTTAGCCTCAGCCAATATAGCGGAGGCAGCAGTTCTCGACTCCTCCAAAATTTTTACCGATTTTTGCTCGGTCTGGGCCAGCTTTTCCTCAATTAGATCGGCATTCTTTAGACTCTCCTCAATTCTCTTCTTTCTGTCATCCAGCATCTTTACAATTGGTTTGTAGAAGAATCTTTTAAGAAGAAGGAGAATTATCAAAAAATTGACTATTTGAGCCAAAAGTAAAACCGGTTGAATGCCGAAATTATTTAAAATTTGCATGTATTTTTGGTAATCTTGACGGGTCCTGTCAGTTGTTTCCTTCCCGTCAGTGCTCGTCTTTTAGTTTCTTTCAATGTTCCTTTTCGTGGTCCATATGGAGACTGCGCGCTGTCGGGAATCCCTTCCACGACTGCCACCCGTCAAGACAGATGTTATCCTGTAAATGCCAAAATTAAAGCATAAATAGCGATTGCTTCAGCAAAGGCCATGCCAATTAACATTGCCGGCAAAACTTTTCCAGATGCTTCCGGATTTCTACCGATTGCCTCCATGGCCTTAAAGCCGATAAGGCCGATGGCCAAAGCCGGACCGATACCACCGATGGCGATAGCTGCACCCTTGGCTAGAACTATTTCCAAGATTATTCACCTCCTTGGTAAATTTTCAATTTTCAATTTTCAATCAATTTTTAAAAATATCTTTGATATTTTCTTTGCAATTTAAAACATTTAAATTTCAATAAAAAGTAAAAATTATAAATTATATTTAGTGTTCTGACTTCTGCGTTAAGATTACCATAAAGACTAGTGTTAGCATAGCAAAGATTAAGGCTTGAACAAAGCCTACAAGAAGCTCAAGAAAATAAAACGGTATTGGAATAATAAAGGCAAAGAGGCGAGTCGAGGCAGTGTTTAAGAGGACTTCGCCCGCGTAAATATTGCCAAAAAGTCGAAAGGAAAGCGAGAAGATTTTTGTTATTTCGGAGACGATTTCCATAAGGCCAACGAAAAAAAAGATCGGATTGACGCTTACGAATTTACCCAAGTAACCACCAAGGCCGAGATAGCGAATAGCAAGATAATGAGTAGTGAAAAGTGATACAAGAGCCAGGGCAACAGTAGTGTTTAAATCGGAATTGATGGAGCGGAAAAGCGGGACAAAAACTTCTTTGCCGTTATGATGCAAGAAAAAACCGATTGAGCCGATACCAGGCAGGATACCAAAATAATTGCCAAATAAAATAAAAAAGAAAAAACTGGCAACTATTGGCAAAAAAACTCTTGTTTTTTGGCCGGCGACAGAGAAAACTAGATCTTGAAAGGCTTCGATTGCCGCCTCGGCAACATTCTGGAGGCCCGTTGGGACAAGAGCAACTTTTTTGGTCGCAACATATGCTGTGGCTATTAATATAATGGTAACGATCCAGGTTGTGAGGATAGTGTTGGTAATCGGTATGGGGCCGATTGAAAATATTTTTTCAGCAGCAAGTGATATTTCCATTGGTAACTTAATTATAATTCTTCAATTTTCTCAAAAGTAGCGATTAATGTAATTACTCTGATTTCTGGTTTTATATTGACAAGAAAAGCCTTTAATCTAACGGCATTTTCTCTGTGAGTTTCAATCGAATTATCCTGGCCATAGGCACCACAATCTTCATGTTCATAGATAAGAGCCTCGTCGGGATCGTGAAGTTTCAGCGATGTCTCGGCGGCTTGACTTACGCGTTCTAAATCTTTGGAAGCACCCGGGTATGCAATTCTGTCAAATTTGCCTGTCAGTTGCCGGTTTTGAATATCTCGAGCGATTAGTTCCTGAAATCTGAAATCGATGCATTGAATAACTAATGCTTGTGCTTTATGTTTGACTGACATTTTTCCCCAAAAAAAGGCAATTTGACTCCCCCACGTTTGACGTGGTTGTCCAAATGCCTCTGGCATGATACTATCAAAGTCAAAACTTTATTTCAACTTCACCTCCGAGGAGTCACTCCGTAACACCTCGGAGGTGGCCGAAGGACTCCTCCGAGGTGAAAAACTTGTTTGTCAAAACTCTTTTTATCGCGGCAGCGATTGCCGGAATTGTGGCTGTCTTTTTTGCTTCTTGGTTTTGGAGACTGCTTCTTATCCCGATGATTTTAATTCTTTTGTGGGATGGGGTGAGGAGTTTGTGGGGGAGGAAGGGTTAAAGCTCTTCGAGTTTAACTTTTTCCTCGCCTTTGGGGGTTTGGATTAAGGCTAGGTAACGTTCGGTGGTAGAAAGACGTTTGTGGCCGGCGATTTTACTGATTAAAACCAGAGAGGCGCCGGATGCCAGATGGTGGGCAACCCAAGTGTGTCTTAGATCGTTAATTTTGGCCCCGGCAATCCCTGCTTTTTTATAGTAGCGATCAATGGCAGTTCTGATGTTTCTGACAAGAAGTGGTTTACCGGTTTTGGTCACAAAAAGAGCTTTATTGACCGTTTTTGGCCGAACTTCCAGATAGCGTTTAAGAGCGGTCTCTGCCGATTTATTTAGAGGAACAGTTCTTTCGGGGCGGTTTTCTTGTGGGCGAATATAAAGGTGGCCTTCTTTAGAATTTTCCCCAAAAAAGAAATCGTCGGTATGAAGATTGGCAAGATCGCCGATTCTGATACCTACCTGTAAAAGAATTTCAATAATTGCAGCAATACGAATGTCGTCTCTGGCGGCATCCCGAAGCGCCCGATATTCCGTGGGGGTTAAGATTCTTGGAGGTTTTGTGTCAAATTTAGGATGATCAACGAGGTTGGCAGGGTCATCGGTAATATATTCCTGGACTTTGAGGAAGCGAAAAAATGTTTTAGTGGAATTTAATTTACGGGAAACAGATTTTGGAGTATAACCGGTATTTGTAAGCTTTGCCAAGAAACTTTTAATATCATCAGCAGTGATTTCGTGGACATGGGCTTTTTGCAACTCCTCTAAAAAACCAATCAACTGCTCGATGTCTTTACCATATGCTAAGATGGTAGCTGAGGCACGCTTTCTGTTTTTTAGATGCTCGATGAATTCTTTATGAGCTTCGTCCAGTTTTTTCATAGTTTAAATACAAGAAGCAGTGGGAAGGGTGAAACCAGTATACTGCCGGCTATGGGTCTTGTCAAGAGGAAAAGTTATGGGATTTAGGTATTTTTGTCGATTAAAATATTAACATGAAGCGAAATTCTTTGTTAATTTTGGCAGTAATTGTCAGTATTTTTCTATCCATAAATAGCACCAAAAAAATTTTGACTTTCAGAACAACTTTCCAAGAGGTGGAAGAGGCTGAAAAGAGACTCGAAAATTTAAAAAAAGAGAATGAAAATTTAAAAAAGGAATTTGAGTATAAAAAAAGTAACGATTTTGCGGAAGGTGAAATTAGAAACAAACTGGGTTTGGTTAAGGAGGGTGAGGTAGTTGTGATTGTACCGAGGGAAGAAGTCGAGCGGAGAAAGGAAACCGGAAACCAGAGAGAATTACCGAACTGGCAGAAGTGGCGGAATTTGTTTTTCGGGAGTTGACCCCAAAGGTCGCTTTTTGTTAAAATTCTCAAGCATCGCCAAGTCAAACTTGGCAGTCGAGTTTGACTCGACGCGGGGTGGAGAAACGGTATCTCGGGAGGCTCATAATCTCCAGAAGTGGGTTCGACTCCCGCCCCCGCTACACGTTCGACTCGTTGACACTCGCTCAGTGTAGCGAGGTTCGCTAATTTTATTGAGCGACCCGCTACCAACTCGAAATGGACTGCGCTTTAGCGTTTTCTTTAAAGAAAACTTAAACGCTTCGTCATTTCTCGTTTTCAACTTTCTGCGAAAGTTGGATTAAAAAGAAGATTTAAAGGAGGGCTCGGCACAAGCGGTCGAGTCTTTTTTTGTCGAATCTGATAAAATGCAAAAATCGGGGCGGCGTAGCTCAGTGGTAGAGCGAGGGAATCATAACCCCTAGGTCGCAGGTTCAATCCCTGCCGCCGTCACTTTTAGGATCATTTTTAACTTCCAGTCTTAAACTCTATGTTTACCGGCATAATTTCCAATTTAGGGGAAATTAAAAGTTTTCAGAATAGCCTGATTACAGTCAAGGCGGATCGATCTTTGATCAAAAATCTTAAAAAAGGTGATAGCGTGGCTGTTGATGGAGTTTGTTTGACGGTGATTGCCAAACCAAACTTCAATACTTTTCGAGTCGAGGTTATGCCGGAGACTTTAAAACGGACCGTGCTGGGGACTTTGGGCATTGGAGATTTGGTAAATCTGGAGTTGGCAATTTCAGCAACTGACAGATTTGCCGGCCACATCGTCCAGGGTCATATCGATGGCGTGGCAGCGGTAGATAATATAAAGAAGGAAGGCAATAGCCACATTCTTGCTTTTAAGGTTTCTGACAAACTTAGCCGTTACATTATAGAGAAAGGATCAGTTGCAATTAATGGGATTTCTCTGACCGTGATTGAGGTCAAAGACACCCGTTTCACTGTTGGCATTATTCCTTATACGTGGACTCATACAATGCTATCTTCGGCTAAGGTGGGGGACAGAGTTAATATTGAGGTAGATATTTTGGGAAAATACCTGGAGAAACTAATTAAGAGTTGTTTAAAAAGGCAAAATGTTAAAAAAAAAGACTGAAGAGGCTATACTCCCCAAGGCGGTAGCGCAAAAATCGCAAATTGCCATTATTAGGAGTGAATTTAATGGGGAGATTACTGAAAGTTTAGAAAAGCATTGTCTGGCGGTACTTCTTGATGCCGGGGTCAGGCGCGCTCATGTAAAGCAATATCAGGTTCCTGGTTCTTTGGAAATTCCGGTTGTGGCTCGAATCATCGCCCAGAAAAAAGCGGCTGATGTGATTATTGCTTTGGGTGCTGTTATTCGCGGGGATACCTATCATTTTGAGCTTGTGGCTAATGAATGTGCGAGAGGATGCATGAATGTGGCCTTGGAATTTAATATCCCGGTAATTTTTGAGGTTCTGGCTGCCTATAATTTGACTCAGGCTGCAAAAAGGGCAGGTAACAATAAGATGAATAAAGGCAGGGAAGCGGCTTTGGTTGCTTTGAAAATGTTGAAGTTGTTATCAAATTTTAAGCGATGAAGCAGGTTTTGCCAGTTAGGGTTAAAGCAAGAGTGGTTACCGGTGCCGGTAGAGGAAAAAAGCTGGGATTACCGACGATTAACTTCGATCCTTTGACTGTCAAGGACCTGAGAGAGGGGATTTATGTTTGTAAAGTTTTCTTTCCTTCCTCTTTGGCCTACTGGGGAGTTTTGCATTTTGGGCCAAGGCCGACTTTTAGGGAGGATGACATATCTTGCGAGGCTTATCTTTTAGATTTTAATGCCAGTTTGTCCATTCCAAGCAAACTTGAGATTGAGATTTATTCCTATATTCGGAAGGTTATGGGATTTAAAAATCCGCAAGAAATGGTTCTTGAAATTAACCGTGATATTGCCATTGCCAGAGCGAAAATAGCAAGCTATGTTAAGAAAGGGATTAGCAGTTAAAACATATTCTTGCTAACAAAACTTGATTTGACTCGACTTGACAATCTTTGCTATACTTAATTTTAGAGTGATGCTCTTTTGAGGTGTCCGCCGGTTGGCGGATTAGCAGATAGGCAGACTGAGTTGCTAACAATTTTTTTGGGCAGGCATTAAAAATGTTAATTATACGAACGACACTACACAACTTTTTTAAGTTTTTCTTTACTCGCAAAGCGGCGGGTTATGTAGTGGTTCGTTAAGACCTAAATAAACAAACCACACAGGAACTCGCCACAGGGGCGAGTTTTTTTGTGGCCGCCGGTCCAGAGGGCCTCTGGCCCGGAGGAAAAAGGAGGTGATTTTTGATGGCTGAGAGATGTTTACAAAGTGCTACCGGCAGCTGTTCGGGATGTCATATCCGGGATGGAATTCTGGATAATCGTTTGAGAACTAGCGGTGACGGTTTGCAGCTTAGAGAAGTTGCGGATTTAGTTGGTAAAGTCTGGTGTCCTGAAGGTATGAAAATTCAAGCCCCAAAGAGAGTAAAACAAAGCATTTGGTAATGTTTGAGTTCAAATTTATTTATAAGGAGGTGAAAATCTATGAATCTTGGTCTGGCAGAAAGGCTTGGAGAAATTTTAGCTAACGCATCCCCCGAGGAGCTAAGGGGTATTATTGCACGGGTTAAAGAGGGTCAACTGCCTTTGAATGGTCAAATGATTATTGATAGTGTTGAGGTTGATAAAGAAAGAATGGGAGTCGTGGCCAGAAGCGAAGATCTTGTAGGCTGTAAAGAGAGAGGTTTGCATTAAAAAATGGCAACTCTTGTCCAGATTGAGGGTTATCTCAAAAAATTGGATCTTAAATATACCCTGATTGACTTGAGTGGGAAGGTTTTTAGAGTGGAGGATGTTGTTGCGGCAGGGGTTAATCCTGAGGAAATTATTAAAACTTTACTTGTTAGAATTTCTGACAACCGTTTTGTAGCTTTGGTGGCAAGAGGTAGGGATCGGGTTGATTTTAAGAAGGTAAGAAGGTTGTTTGGTTCCAAAAGTGAGTTAGCTAAGCCTGATGAGGTAGGAAGAATTGTCGGTGTGCCCATCGGTGCGGTTTGTCCAATTCTGACAAATCTGCCCGTAATTTTTGATTCTAAAGTAATGGGGCTGGAAAAAGTTAATCTTGGCTCCGGAGATTTAACGCATGGATTGGAAATGGATTTAGGGGATTTAGTCAGGGCAGTTGGTCAATACACGATTTGCGATTTAACTTAAAAAAGTCTGACTAGAGTTCCGGCTCTTCGCCAATTAGTGGGGTACTTTTAGTTGTTTTGATCCATTGCCGATTGAGGATAACGCCGATCAAAAGTATACTAAGAGGTAGTTATGAATAAGAAGCGAATTTTAACAGGTGGTAGGCCAACCCCACCTCGTCCTTCGATAAACTCAGGACTTCGAGGGGCAAGCTGGTGATCTTTATGACTAGAAAGCGAATTCTTACCGGTGACAGACCAACGTATGACAGTTTCCATTTGGGGAACTATGTCGGCTCGCTTAGAAACAGAGTCAAACTGCAAGACGAGTATGAGATGTTTATCCCGATTGTCGATTTGCATGCCCTGACTACTTACTTTGATAAGACAAAGCAGATTGAAGGTAACATCAGAGGGTTAATGTTAGGTTATTTGTCAGTCGGCTTAGATCCTGAAAAAGTGACCTTTTTTATTCAATCAAAAGTGCCGGAGGTGTTGGAGCTTGCTTATTTTTTGAGTGTTTTAACTCCCAGGCCGCTTATTGCCAGGCAGCCGGCCTTGAAAGAGAAATTAGACCAAGGTTTTCAGGACACAGTCGGTCTTTTTTATTATCCTGTTTTGATGGCTGCCGACATTCTGCTTGTTAGGGCAAATCTTGTTCCTGTGGGGAAGGATCAAAAAGCCCACGTTGAATACGCAAGGGATATTGCGATTAAGTTCAATAACACCTATGGGGAGGTTTTCCCTATACCAGAGCCACTGATAGGGGAAGTGCCCACGCTTCCGGGGACTGATGGACAGGCGAAAATGGGTAAATCTTCAGGCAACGCGATTTTTTTGACGGATTCAGCAGAAGAAGTGAGGAAGAAAGTAATGGGTATGTATACGGATCCAGCTAGAATTCACGGAGATGAGCCGGGAGACGTAGAGAATAATCCGGTGTTTATTTATCTTGATGCTTTTGCGTCCCAGGCAGGTAACAAGCGACACGTGACACGGACTGAGCAGTACAAAGAAAGATATCGGAAAGGGACGGTGAAGGATGTAGAGGTGAAGGAATTTTTAGTGGAAGTTTTGGAGGAGTTTTTAGAGCCGATCCGCCAGAGACGGACAGAGTTTGAAAAGCAGCCGGAACTGATTAATAAGATTCTGAAAGAGGGAACGGCTAAGGCGAGAAAAGAAGCACAGCAGACATTAGATTTGGTGCGTAAAGCAATGAAAATGGAATACTTTTAATTCTGGTAATTTGGTCTTTTTGGTGATAGAATTATCCTCTAAACATGCCCAATTCACAAGATAAAAATTCCAGCGGAAAAATTTTGGGAGGCAAACAGATGAAGCCGTCTGTTCCAAAGGTTTCAATACCTAGAATTCGCGGAAAATCTTCTTGGCGTGGTTTTATAATCTATGCAATTCTGGGGTTAATATTCTTTGGGTTTTTTGTTTTTACTTCGGGTTCTTCAACGCGATTTCTGCCCAATAAGCCACTTTCTCAAATGATTGCTGATATTCGCGATAATAAAGTTGAAAAAATCGAAATTGACGGGGATAGAATTTCGGTTAAGTTAAAAGACGGCCAAGTTTATACATCTCGCAAGGAAGAAAACCAATCTTTGTTTGCCGCATTGGAAGCAGCCAAGGTTGATCCAACAGCAACAGCGATTGAGGTGCGCGACCGTACTTTCTCACAGGCATGGATAACAATCCTAACTACTCTTTTGCCACTGGGACTGATGGTATTCTTCTTCTTCTTGATTTTTAGGCAGGCAAGAGAAGGGGCCTCATCTGTTTTTTCTTTTGGTCAATCGCGGGCCCGCCAATTTACGCGAGATATGTCCAAGATTACTTTTGCCGACGTGGCCGGGGTTGACGAGGCCAAACAAGAGCTTCAGGAAGTTGTCGACTTTTTGAAACATCCGGAGAAATATCGGGCGGTGGGCGCCAGAACTCCCAAAGGGGTGCTTTTGGTGGGACCCGCGGGTACGGGCAAGACTCTTTTGGCCCGGGCTGTGGCCGGAGAAGCGGGAGTGCCATTTTTCTCGGTTGCCGGTTCAGAGTTTATGGAGATGTTGGTAGGGGTCGGGGCAGCAAGGGTTCGTGATTTATTTGCCCAGGCTAAAAAGACGGCACCGGCGATAATTTTTATTGATGAAATTGAATCAATTGGCAGAATGCGAGGTTTAGGTTTTTCCGGGGGACATGATGAACGGGAACAGACCTTAAATCAGATTTTGGTGGAAATGGATGGTTTTGCGCCAAACGACAATGTGATGGTGATGGGAGCAACCAACAGACCAGATCTTTTGGATCCTGCCCTAACCCGGCCTGGAAGATTTGACAGAAGAGTGGTACTTGATTTACCGGATATCGAGGGTAGAAAGGCGATTATTAAAATTCATATGAAAGGTAAGCCATTTGATAAAGAAGTGGATATTGAGAGTCTTGCCAAAAGGACTGTCGGTTATAGCGGTGCGGATTTGGCCAATATGCTCAATGAAGCAGCGATTCTAGCGGCCAGAGACTTGCGACGCGAAATTAATAACTTAGATCTTGAGGAGGCAGCAACTAAAGTCAAATTAGGGCCACAAAGAAAAAGGATGCAATCGGAGGAGGAAAGAAAAATGACGGCGTACCACGAAGCCGGCCACGCCGTGGTTGCCCACTATTTGCCCCATGTTGATCCGGTGCATAGGATCTCAATTGTTGCCCGCGGCATAACCGGCGGTCATACTCTTGTGCCGCCGTCCGTAGACAGATACACAGAGACTAAAACAAGACTTTTAGAGCGGATTGCAACGCTTCTTGGAGGAAGGGCCGCCGAGGAATTAATTTTTGATGAGTTTACAACAGGAGCAGCGAGCGATTTGGAAATTGCTTCAACTTTAGCGCGCGAAATGGTTACCGAATTTGGGATGAGTGATCTTGGTCCGACAATCTTTGCCCCGCGACCCCAGTTTGGAGTTTGGCCAACCCTTATGGGCGAGGGGGGTCAGGTCTCTCCAGAGCTGGCTGGTAAAATTGACGGGGAGATTGCCAAGATAATTGATAACGGTCATAAAAAGGCCCAGGAGATTTTGCAAAAACACAGAGCAAAGTTAGATTTAGTGGCGGGGACTTTACTTGAAAAAGAGACACTTGAGCGAGACGAGTTTGAGAGGCTGGTTGGTAAGCCGGTTTCCGACGGCGAAACGAAGTTTAAAAAAGCCCATCTTATCAAAACCGCTAGAGCCTAAGAATTAATTAAAAACTTAAAATTTATAATTTAAAATTCTACGTTTAAACTCGACGCTCAACTTTCGTTCTTCGAGATTATATATCAAGGGAATAAAATATTCACATGAATAGATTACTTTTGATTGACGGCAATTCGCTTTTGCACCGCGCCTATCATGCTTTGCCGCCCCTAACGGATAAGAAGGGAGAGATGGCAAACGCCGTTTTTGGGTTTTCCAATATGCTAATTAAGGCGATTGGTGAGGTGAAGCCAGATCATATTGGTTGTGCTTTTGATACCGGCGCGCCGACATTTCGCCATATTGAATTTGCAGAATATAAAGCCCAAAGAGTGGCGCCGCCGCCAGATTTATACCCGCAACTGCCAAAGGTTAAGAAAATTCTGGACGCTTTTGGCATTAAATATTTCGAGAAGGAAGGGTATGAAGCGGATGACTTGATTGCGACGCTAGTGTCGAGATTCGTTAATGGTTCATCTTTAATAGTTAATAGGGAAAATAAAAAGAAGAAAATTCCGACGAACGATAAACGATTAACTATGAACATTGTTATTCTCAGTGGTGATCGTGATGTTCTCCAACTAGTCAACGGCAACGTCAAAGTCCAAATGCCCTCCTTCACTAAAGTTACGGAGGGTAAACCCGGATGGGGTGTTTTAGTTGGTGCGAAGGAAGTTCGCGGAAAATATGGAATTGAACCGTGCCAGATGGTTGATTATAAATCGTTGATTGGTGATCCGTCTGACAATGTGCCGGGGATTTTGGGCATTGGACCAAAAACAGCGGCCCAACTTTTGCAAAAATACCAGACTTTGGAAAACCTTTTTAAGCATGTCAAGGAGAATCCTTTACATATAAGAGAGAAGCTGGAAGCGGGTCACGATATTGCTCTTGCCGCCAAGAAGCTGGTGGAGCTGGACAGTAATGTTGATTTGACGACCTGCCTGCCGGTCTTCGACTCCGACCATTCGGCCTCCCGTTCAGGGTCTGAGGACCCTTCAGGGTCTCGAACGACGAGCTCATGGCCGAGAGGGGTCGTTCAGACTCGAGGAGCAGGCAGGTTTACGATTAACGATTTACGATTTAGGCCGGATTGGGAAAAGGTCCGGATGGAGTATGAGGGGTTAGGATTTAAGTCGATTGTTGCTAAGCTTTCGCAAGTTCATAGTTCACAGTTAACAGTTCACAGTAATAAAAAGCAGAAAAAATCTGTGAACTGTCAACCGTCAACTGTTAACCAATCTGATGATCAGCTAAAGCTTGTTTGATGAGAGTAGCCCTGGTTCATGATTATTTGAATGAGTTTGGAGGAGCAGAAAGGGTGCTTTTGGCGCTTTCGGAGATTTGGCCCAAGGCCCCAATTTACACGGCTTTTTATAGAAAAGGATCGTCGGCCTACGAGAGGTTTAAAAATAAAGACATTCGTACTTCTTGGGCACAGAAAGTGCCCCTTTTTAGTAGATATCTTCACAGCCCCTTAAGATTTTTGGCACCCTTAATCTGGGATAGTTTTGACTTTTCGAACTTTGATGTGGTGATTGGCTCCTCAAGTTGGTATGTGACAAAAGGGTTCAAGAAGAGAAACCCTTCGACTCCCCTTCGACTCCCCTTCGACTCGCTACGCTCGCTCAGGATCGCTCAGGATCGCTCAGGATCGCTCAGGATCGCTCAGGGTCGCTCAGGGTCTCAACGAACTGTTGAGGTTTGCTATTGTCATACGTCCCCACGATATCTTTATGGATATAAAACTTCAGTCGATTGGCAACGGTATTGGCCGGTTAAAGTTTATGCGCTTTTGGTTAATCATTTTTTGCGGGTTTATGACTTTGAAGCAGCGCAGAGAGTTGACTGGTTTATTGCCAATTCAAAAGAAGTTCAGGCACGAATTAAAAAATTTTATCGACGAGATAGTGTGGTGATTTACCCGCCAGTTGACGTTAATCGTTTATCGTTATTGGTTAATTGGGTGAAAAAGAAAAACCCGATGAACGATTTACGATTAACTATGAACAGTTATTTTCTCGTTGTTTCCCGGCTTGTTGCTTCCAAGAACGTAGATGTGGCAGTAGAAGTCTATGCCAAGCTGGGATTGCCGCTCAAAGTTGTGGGGGCGGGCAGAGAGCTTGAAAACCTCAAAAAACTTGCCGGCATTACATCAAATTTGGCCGATCGGTCAAAAAAGGTAAAGAATGATGTCGAGTTAAAATTGGACAAACACTCCCGGAGTGAAGTCAGGGAGTCACTCGGAGAACACTCCGGGAGTGAGGACAGATCAACAATCGAATTTTTAGGTGAAGTTTCTGATGAAGAATTGATCAGGCTCTATCAAAATTGCCGGGCGGTGATTTTTGCGGCGAGTCAGGAAGATTTTGGCTTGGTGCCGGTTGAGGCGATGGCGGCAGGCAAACCCGTGATTGTTAATGCGGAAGGGGGAGTGCTCGAGTCGGTGATTGACTGGACAGCCGGCCGCGGCAAGTGCACTGGTGTTTACTTTAACCCGCCAACTGCGGGATCTTTAACTTTGGCAATTAACAATTTTATTGATCTTGAGAGGCGCGGTTATTTCGACCCAAAATTCATCCGAGCCCATGCGCAAAAATTTTCCATAGAACGCTTTAAGCGGGAGATTTTAAAGTTTGTGGAGAATAAAATAAAGTGAAGCGGATAATTGAGCAATATAATGATCGGTTGGCCAAAGTTTATGATGAGGCAACCGGCGGAGAATTTAAATGGAAGGCTGCCAAAGAGTCTACGAAAATATTATTGCCAAAACTTGGCAAACAATCAAAAATTTTAGATTTAGGTATAGGTACAGGACAGAGTTCTGAGAGATTTTATCAACTAGGACATACTATTGTAGGATTAGATATCTCTGAAGCAATGTTAAAGGTTTTAAAGAAGAAATTTCCACGAATCAAAACTCACAAGCATGATCTTGAGAAGGGGCTTAAGAGTTTGGACTTTAAGCCTGATTCATTTGATGTAGTAATCGGAGTTGGCATATTTGAGTTTATTAAAGACCTGAAAAAGCTTTTTGAGCAGATAGCAAGAGTTACTAAAAGGAATGGATTTTTGTGTTTTACTTTTGAGGAATATATCAATGATCATCCGATTCAAGGTAACAGGGTGACATCATTGGGGCAGGGTTTAGTTGCTAAAATCCCCAGGCTTATGAGTTTCAAAGTCTATAGAAGAACTGTTGGGGAGATCAAAAGTCTACTTGCAAATCTAGGTTTTGAGATTTTAGCCACGAAAAAGTTTGTGGGTTATCTTAAAAGTAAAAAGAAAATTCCTGTCTATTATGCTCTTGTTTTAGCGAGAAAGATTTAAGATGGAGATCTTAAAGTTTGTGGGGAGTAAGTTAAAAGAAGCCGATTTTTATCAGTATGTTTGGGTGAAGTAATGAGTCGAAAGATAGTTTCTTTACAGTTCAATAATTCAAATCATTGAAATTGCCTATTTGCTACTGCGTTATATAAGCTAAGCAGAGCTTGCGGTTCTTTTGGGCTGCGGGCTTAAACAGCATAACAACTTATGCTTTACTCAAAAATCAAAACTGATTTAAAGAGAGTTTACGACGATTTGTCCGTTTATTGGGGTAAAGACGAGAGCCTGCATGATTGGGGAGTTGCTCAGTTGGAGGAGTTTGCTTCCATGATTCAAGGCAACAAACCGGGTTTGTGGGGCAATTTTCAAACCCGGTTTGAGAAAGTTAAGAAAAAGCCAAAAGTTTTGGATTTAGGATGCGGTTCCGGAGTGCAGTTGAAAATGCTTGCCGGTTTAGGACTCTCGGTTGTTGGATTGGATCTTTCTCCGAAGATGATCAAAGAGGCACAAATTAAGGCACCAAAAGCTAAGTTTGTTGTAGGAGATATGTCAAATATGAAGTTTGCGAAAAATTCTTTTGATGGAGTTTACGCCAGGGCCTCGCTCCTACACATTCCCAAAAAGCTTATTCCCAAAGTTTTGTCCTCAATTTACAAAATTTTAAAGAAGAAGGGAGTTTTGTATCTTGCGGTTAAAGAGGGCGAAGGCGAGAATGAAGTGGAGGATGAGAAGCATGGGCAAAAAGTCAAAAGATTTTTTTCGTTTTTTCAAATGTCTGAACTGGAAAGTTTCTTAGAGGAAGCCGGATTCAAGATAATTAAAGCAACAAAATTTAAAAGAGCCAAAATTTCCACAAACTGGCTGCAGGTTTTTGCGAAGAAAGCCTAATTTTTCCCCTCTTGAAATTTGGCAAAATTGGGGGTTAGAGTGGATATAGGATGCTTGGATTTGGTGGAGGAGAACGAGGTGGTAGATTCGATTTAGAAGCGTATTTAAGTAATTGCCTGAGAAATCGATTTCCAGATTGGGTAGGTAGTGAGGATGTGGGTCTTACCGAGGGTAAGTATCTAGAACTGATCAGTGAGGAAGAGGAGGGTCCAGTATTTATAGCGAGTTCTTTAGTCCCGCAAGGTGAGTTTAGAGACGCTGGGCAAGTCCAGGGCGAATTACGAGAGAGGGTGGGCATAGGTGACTTGGGCCCTGATGTGATGAGGCTGACTGATCCTGAATTTGTAGCATTTTTGAGAGCCTTAAAGCAAACAGGGGATATTACGGAAGCTTCTCGTTTGACCCCGGAAGATTTGCTTTCGAGTACAAATTCTGTAACAACTCCCATTTCCAAACTTGTTTCAGGTGCCCGACGAGTTATTAAACTTCAGTCCGCCTAGCTTTTTCCAAACCTTTAATTTTCCGTCATTTGTAGAGTAGAATAAGTGGTTATATGAGCAAAAATAACGTGCCTGTGCTTGAAGTTAAAAATTTGGTCAAAAAGTTTAAGAATTTTGTGGCGGTTGACAACATTTCTTTTTCCATCGAGGAAGGTGAAATTTTGGGGTTTTTGGGGCCAAACGGGGCAGGTAAGAGTACGACTATTAACTGTTTCCTGGGCGTGATTAAACCAGACGGCGGTGAAATTAAAATTTTCGGAAAGGGCTTGATTAAAAATAGGAGTGAAATTATGCAAAAGGTAAATTATTGTTCTGCAGAGTATCACATGCCTTGGAATCTGAGTGTTTATGAAAGCCTTTTGGTTTACAGCACTCTTTACCAAGTGGGCAGTGCAAAGAAACGCATACTTGAACTTTTAGAATTATTTGACGTTTCTGATTTAAGGAACAAAAGAATCCGTGAACTTTCTTTCGGGCAAAGAGCCAGAGTCAGCATTGCAAAATCTCTTCTTAACCATCCAAGGCTTTTATTATTAGATGAACCGATGGCTTCCATGGATCCTGATGTTGTTGATCGTGGAATTAGGCTCATTAAAAAGATTCAGAAAGAAGAAAAGATAAGTATTTTGTATACCTCTCACAATATGTGGGAGATTGAGCAGGTTGCCGATAAGGTAGTTTTTATAAATCACGGAAAAGTGATTGCTCAGGGTACGCCCCTGGAGCTGACCCAGCAAGAGTTAAAATTAGAAGCAAAAGAGCCGAATCTACGAGAGGTTTTTATTCATCTTTCCAGAAGGTCATTAAAGGAGGGTATCGAAGGAAAAGGGAACCCTTCGACTTCGCTCAGGGTAAAATCATGAATTTTACTAGAGTTTACGCGATTGTTTTAAGGCATATTTTTCTGACTATGCATCAGCTAGAGAGATTTGCCGATATGTTTTTATTCCCTATTTTTGGGCTTTTACTGTGGGGATTTGTTTCTGTTTACATTGGGCTAAATTCTGCGGGTCTTGCAGCTTTTTTAATGGGCGGCATGATTCTATGGGTTGTTTTTGAGAGAGTGAGTACTGCTGTCGGGGTTGATTTTATGTTTGATATTTGGGAGCAAAATTTAATGAATGTTTTGGCTTCTCCGATTACGATTTTGGAATACATAGGCGGCTTGGTTGTTGTTGCTATTGTTAAAGTCGTTGTATCTTTCCTTGTAATGCTTGCGATAGCTGGCATTTTTTATAATTTCCATATCACGACTCTTGGAGTATCATTGGTTTTGTTGTGGTTTAATTTGGTTCTTTTTGCTACAGTTCTGGGGATTTTCAATATAGCTATAATTTTGCGCTGGGGGCATACTGTTGGGCCCCTAACTTGGATTCTGCCTTTTTTCCTGCAACCGTTTACTGCGGTTTTTTATCCGGTTGATATTTTGCCAAATGTTTTACAAAAAATTGCCTGGTTTTTACCTATCACCCATGTTTTTGAAGGAATGAGATTTGCAATGACTAGCGGTAAATTTGATTCAGAGGAGTTTTTTACCGGCCTTTTCTTTAATTTGGTTTATTTCGTTTTTACGGTTTTGTTTTTTGCCTATATGTTTAATTTGGTAAAAAGAAAAGGGACTTTAGTTAAGCTTTAGTATGCCCGAGTTGCCGGAAGTAACTGTTATTGTAAATCAGCTTGACAAAAAGCTTAAAGGTTTAGTTCTCGATTCGATTGAGTACGACTGGCCCAAGAAATTTGATTGGGGCCGCCGGCCTGGAGGGCCTTCTGGCCCGGAGGGAAAGTATTCGATTGCGGATTTGAAAGGGGCTAAGGTTTTGGGAGTTGAGAGGCGAGGGAAGGTGGTCCTAATAAATTTCCAATTTCCAATTTCCAATTTCCAATTTCCAATTTTAATCCACCTCAAATTAACCGGCCAACTTATTTATCAGGACGAAAAAACCCGAATCGCCGGAGGTCATCCTATTCCGCCTCTTAATTTGCCGGTGCCGAATAAAACGACTCGGGTGATTTTTAGTTTCACCAACGGAGGGCATTTATATTTTAATGATATTCGCAAGTTCGGGTGGGTTAAAATCGTGACAAGTGACAGGCAACAAGTGACACGAGCGATAGGGAAAGAACTTGGGCCGGATCCGCTGGAAATTAGTTTCGAGGAGTTTAAGAAGAGGCTAGAGGTTAGAGGTCAGTCACGAATTAAAAAACTTTTGATGGATCAGGGTTTTGTATCCGGAATCGGCAACATTTATTCCGATGAGGCGCTTTGGCGGGCCAAGATTCATCCGGCAAGATTAGCCGTTAGCCTTTCGCAATTAGAGGTTAGAAATCTTTGTAAAGGGATTCAAGATAGTTTAAAGCTTGCCATTGAGAAAGGCGGATCCTCTGCCAGTGCATTTGTCGATAGCGGCGGGGAAAAAGGTTTGTACCTTTCATTTGCCAAAGCTTACCATATGACCGGAAGGCCCTGTGAGCGATGCAAAACGCCGATTGTTAGGGAAAAAATGGATGGGCGAAGTGCACACTTTTGCCCAAATTGCCAAAGGCTAACCTAAATTGCTACATTGTTAGCTATATTGATGATTTGATTCTCAATTTAACAATATAGCAATTTAACAATGTAACGATGTATATTGATTCCCTTAACTTAATTAACTTCCGCAATTTTGCCCACAAAAACCTAGTCTTTGACCCAAGCCTTACTGTGATAATCGGTCCCAACGGTTCTGGCAAAAGTAATATTTTGGAGGCTGTGAGTTTGCTTTCCGCCAGCCGCTTGCGCACGGTTGATACTGATTTGGATTTAGTAAAGTTTGGGCAAAGTGAAGCCAAAGTTGAAGGAGAAGTTGTTGGCGGCGAGAAAAAGAGATTGACTGTCAATTTTCAGGTAATTGATGAGACTTATCTAAAAAAGGCGTATCTTATTGATTCGATAAAAAAAAGACTGGCCGATTTTACCATGTATTTTTCGATCATCGCCTTTGGTCCTTTCGATTTGGAACTGGTGGATGGTTCACCTTCTGTCAGGCGCCACCATTTGGATAGCCTGCCCTCTTCTGTTGACAGAGATTATTGGCGTAATGTTTCGGCATATAACAAGATTGTCGCAAGACGTAACAAAGTCTTGCAACGGATTGCTGAAGGGAAATCTAAGGTGAGTGAGCTTGCCTTTTGGGATGTGCGGTTACTTGAGCATGGGAAGTACATTTCCCAAAAAAGGGAGGAATTTTTCGAGTTTCTAGCTGATTACGCCAAATCCGGTTCCACCGACTCCTCCAAACCCGGTTTGAAGGGTATTTACAAACCGGGTTTGTCTCATGTTTCCCTGACAGGTTTTTCTTGGCAGTTGAAGCAGAGTTTACTTTCGGAAGAAAAGCTTTTGAGAAATCGGGAACGGGATATTGCTGCAGGCATGACACTTTCCGGGCCGCATCGGGATGATTTTAGGTTTTTTCTAAAAGGTAAAGATCTAGAATTTTTTGGTTCGCGGGGAGAGCAGCGCATGAGCGTTTTGGCTCTCAAGCTTGCCGAGCTTGAATATTTTACAGTCAAAAGAGGGCAGAGGCCAATTTTGGCTTTGGATGATATATTTTCGGAACTCGATTGGGAACATCGAGAAGCGGTTTTATCGGTAGTCGGCAAACAGCAGACGATAATTACGGCGGCCGAGTGCGAATCCCTACCAAAAGAAATTTTCAAAAAGGCAAAGGTTGTGGAGCTGGGATGATTTGACAAGCGGCTTATAGTCGATGTAAACTACGCGCTATTATTATGGCAACCGATATGGAAAGACATTATCGTGAAGTGCTTGCCCGGATGGAACTCGGTGATAAGCACTTTGATCTTTTGGACAGGCAGTATCGCGAGTTGCGAGCTGCACTTCAGCTTGATTGCCTTGATTTTGACAGATTCCCAAAAACTGAAACAAAGGTTAAAGAAGAGCTTGCAAGGCAAGCAGACAGATACATTGAGTTCGGTTTAAACGGACATCGGCAAATCAACATGGAGCAAGGGAAATTTAAAGATAGCTTGATTGCACTTGCATGTTTTCAGCTTGAAAACTTTGCAGGTAGGTTTGATATTCCTGTTGCTGTTTTAGGACAAGTTCCCGCCAAAGATATATATAAGGCTGCGGGAGTCGATTATCAGCTTGGCGATTTAGATGTTCGGGATTGGCCTGATGATCCACAGGGATACGTAACTCCGCAAAGATTTTATCTGTCTTGGATGGATACAGGTGTTTTTAACCTTGATAGAAAAGTTGAGGATGTGAGAACGAATTTGGCACCAGACATGCGTGGTGCGACAGAATCTGACGGAAGCGGTCTTTACGTGGCTCACCCCAGAATTTTAGAGCATCATTACGTGGATTTTCCGGGAACAAGCGTTGGGTCTGGCCACGCGCCATACTTGCACTTGTTTATCGGACGGCCGGAGGTGGGCTACGACTGGGTTGACTGTGCGTATCCGGAGTTCGGGTCCGCGCTTTGCGGGAGAGATTAGAACTTAAATCTTGGTTTTTCAATAGAGAAAAATTGGGCTTGCTTAATTTTGAAGTGAGCCCTTTTTGTTGGGAAAATTAAATTTTCAAGAAGGCAAAGGTTGTGGAGCTGCGTTGAGAAACAACTGACATTTGACAATTGACAATTGGCAAAAATTCCACGCATAATTAACGCAGCATAAAAAGTGGTAAGGGATAAGCAAGAAGTAATAAGTTTTGGCTACAAAAAATTAATTGCGTGGCAAAAAGCCGATTTGCTTGCAAAAATGGTATACGAAGTAACCCAAAATTTTCCAAAATCAGAAATATTTGGCATAACATCACAATTAAGGAGAGCTGCCTTGTCAGTGCCTGCCAACATAATTGAGGGATATTCCAGGGTTAATAAAAACCATTTCAGGAATTTTCTTTCGATTGCACTTGGTTCATTAGCTGAAACGGAGTATTTTCTTACTTTTGCTTTCGAACAAGGCTTAATTAACAAAGCTGATTTTGCAAAAGTCATTGACCTGAAAGAGGAATGCGGGAGAATTATTTGGAGGCTTTACCAATTTCAAAAGTAAGATGCTTATTTTTCGTGAACTCAAGATAACTTATTTCTTATCTCTTTTTACTTATCTCTATGTATAGACCTAACTTTACAATCACCAATAAAATTCTTAAGGATATCGGCAGGATCGAGGCTGCCCGAGAAATTATTGAGAATGCTCCTTTGGTGCCGGCCTACGAGGCTAAATTTAGGCAAGAGGCGATTATCCGTACTGTTCATCATGGAACTCATATAGAAGGGAATCGGCTGGATACCGGGGAGGTGGCGGCAGTACTTGAAGGCCGGGAAATTGATGCTAGGGATCGGGATGTGCAAGAAATTATAAATTATAGAAATGTACTTAAATACATAGACAGAAAGCCAAAAAAACACCTCCGAGGTGAAAGCTCCTCACACCTCGGAGGTGAAGGAATCAGCCAACGGTTTTCTGAAAAAGACTTACTGGCCATCCATAAGCTGGCTGTGGAGAAGGTTTTGAGGCCGGAGGCGGCTGGAAAATATCGATTTACTCAAGTTGTAGTAAAGAATTCCAAAACCGGTGAAATTAGTTTTAAGCCGCCGGAGGCAAGAGATGTGCCGAGACTGGTGAAAGAGTTTTTTGGCTGGACTGGCGATGAGCAGTTTGGTGATGTGCATCCAGTTTTGGCAGCAGGAATAACTCACTATGTTTTGGCGTATATTCATCCATTTGTAGACGGTAATGGCAGGACGGCAAGGGCACTAGCGACGATGGTTTTGTTTACCAGAGGCTATGACATCAAGAAATTTTTCTCGCTTGAGGAGTTCTTTGACAAAAATGCGACCCGCTACTATAAAACTTTGCAGATGGTTTCCGATCAAAAAGCTGGTAGTTTATCTGATCGAGATCTGACGTCTTGGCTTGAATATTTTTGTGAGGGGCTGGCAGAGGAGCTTTCGCAAGTTAAACAAAAGGTACAAAAATTATCACTTGATCTACGGCTTAAAGGCAGAACTGGACAAATTACTCTTTCTGAACGGCAGATGACGTTAGTAGAATATATGGAAGCTTACGGGTCGGTTAGCAACCGCCAGTGGCGCAGTATTTTGCATGAATATTCTGATGATACAATCCTTCGAGATCTTAAAGATTTGCAGATAAAGAGGTTGATTAA
>Ga0209541_10000632_pt1 | contig 69726 bp, 77 predicted proteins | sample RifCSPlowO2_01_FD_184027 | JGI IMG/M metagenome (GOLD analysis project Ga0209541, IMG submission 184027) | Groundwater microbial communities from Rifle, Colorado - Rifle CSP2_plank lowO2_0.1 (SPAdes) (version 2) | ecosystem: Environmental > Aquatic > Deep subsurface > Groundwater | place...
GCTTTGTTAGACAGGGAGGAGATCCGACGGGAACAGGAACCGGAGGCCCGGGGTATAAATTCGAAGACGAGCTAAACCCGAATACTGATTCACACAAGACGGGATATCAAAAGGGCGTTGTCGCGATGGCGAACGCCGGTCCGAACACGAACGGCTCGCAATTTTTTATCATGCTTGAAAACAACCCCCAGCTTCCTCGTAACTACTCTATTTTTGGGAAGGTTGTGAGTGGGCAGGACGTTGTGGATGCGATTGGGCAGGTTCAGGTTGGCGCGGGAGATAAACCCATGAAGCCGGTTATGATGACGAGTGTGACGGCGGAAGAAGTGAAATAAATTTTGAGTCATAACAAAAATATCCCGTCATTTGCCGGGATATTTTTGTCATAGACCACGTCCTATTCATACCTCAACGCCTCAACGGGGTCGAGCCTTGAGGCGTTTCGCGCTGGCAAAACTCCAAAACTTATGCCGATGGCGCCAGACACCCCGACACCGATGGCGATGGCATAAAGCGGCACCGTAAATTGCCATGCAATTCCGTTTGCCACGGCAACAACGGAGAGAATCCACGCAAGCAATCCCCCGAATAAAATTCCAAGAAAGCCTCCGAATACGGTAACAAGAATTGACTCGATGAGAAACTCACTTAAGATGTCGGCGTTTGTAGCACCCAGTGCTTTTTTCAGACCTATTTCCGCAGTCCGTTCAGTAACAACCACATACATAATATTCATGATGCCGACACCTCCAACGACAAGGGAGATTGCGGCTATGGCGATAAGGAGAAGTGTTATGCCGGTAAATATAGTATTAAGCGTTTCGAGAACATCTGCTTGCGTTGCCACGGTAAAATCATCTTTAGCGGGGTCTGTGATGTCGTGATTACGGCGCAATGCCTCGCGGATATCTTCTGAAGTCGCATCCGCGAGTTCGGTATTTTTCATCTGCACTACACCTCGTATGATGTGGTCTATCCCAAGAAGTTTTTTTTGGACGGTAAAGAGCGGAATAAAGACCGCGTCGTCCAGTTCGCCGTTGCGGGGAGCATAGACGCCAATAACCTGGAAATTAAGGGTTCCGACTCGGAGATACTTTCCGATGGGCGGGTCCTGCCCGAACATATCATTGGCTATTTTTGAACCGAGTATCGCAACTTGAGCCGCACCCTTATCTTCTCCCTCGTTATAGAATCTGCCGTCCTGGAGCGTCCCTTTATCCACGTCAAAGCGCGCGGCGGAAGCTCCGAAATACATAACGCTTTTTTTTGCGTTCCGATAGCTTGCGACGGCTTGCCCGGCCGCCATTCCGTACGCGTTCGATACGTTCCCGAGTTTTTTAATATCTTCGAGGTCTTTTACTTTCAGCGATGTGATGGCAATGGTCGCATTAAAGTTGCCGGTGCCAATCCCGGTGGAAGGGCCTGAAGCCCGGTTTTTCGTGGTCGGCGGTACCTTGGTCGCGATGACGAGCGTGTTTGTGCCGAGGGAGGCGATTTGGTCATTTACGAAGTTGCGGAATCCTGCGCCCGCCGACAATACTAAAATGACGGTTGAAATTCCGATGACAATGCCAAGTGTCGTGAGAGTCGTTCGGACCGGGTTTGAAGATAGCGATTTTGTAGATTGTCGGAATGCGGTGAACATAGAAAACGCTGATTAGACCTGATTAGATGCTGGTTGGTGCGCTGATGCTAACGCTGTAATTAAAAAATGAATTGTTTTGCTTTATTCATATCGAAGCGCGTCTATCGGATTCAATTTTGCCGCTTTGATAGCAGGGTACAGTCCGAAAATGACTCCGGTAAGAATGGAGACTGCGACGGCAAGCACAACCGAAGTAGGCGAGATGATAAATGCCCATTCATATTCCAAATACCGCATACCCAATGCGGCGCCATACGAAACAGCAATGCCTACGATGATTCCGATGAATCCGCCGAGAGATGTGAGCGTGCCGGCTTCGAGCAGGAATTGGTTGCGGATAGCGGCGTTGTCAGCACCCACAGATTTGCGCAGTCCAATCTCACGCGTACGCTCGGCGACAGTTACGAGCATGATGTTTAAAATGCCGATTCCACCGACAACAAGGGCAATGGCGGCCATTGCCGTGAGAAATAGTGTCAAGGCGTTCGTGATGGTGCTTAAAATACTGAGAGCCTCAGCCTGATTGCGTATAACAAAGTCCACATCAACATCTTCCCGGATATGGTGGCGTTCCTTTAGGAGCGTTTTAATGTCCTCCTCGGTTGAGCTAACAGCCTCAGCCGAATCAACCTTAATACCGATTCCTCTGAGATAGCGGATGCCGAGAAGCTGTTTTTGGCCGATCTCAAGCGGAATGAAGACGAGGTCGTCTTGATTTTGGAAAAAAGAACTGCCGCGGGGGTTAATAACTCCGATGACGCGAAGCGGGATTCCGCCAGGTTCTTTTTGCGAAGTGCTCTTTATTTTCACTACCTGGCCGATAGGCGATACGTCGGTGCCGGCAAAGAGCTCGTCAGCTACGGTTGAACCGAGTACTATCACACTAGCGTTCCCGCGGTCTTCCTGTTCGGTAAAAAAAGCGCCTTCGCGCATTGTAAAATTGACCCCCTTCGGATAGTTGTAATCGGTTGCGGTAAAATTAGTGTCTACCGCCCGGTTTCTCCACGTGATGGTTGAAGCTCCTTGCACGGAGGCATTAACCGCCACGGCGTGGGGAACTCTCGAGGTATCGCGCAACGCCTCCACGTCTTCTGGGGTGAGCGTTGTTATAACCAAACCGAAAATTTGTGCCGGGGGACCATGTTCATTTGACGTCCCTGGCTCAATATAGAGCAGGTTGGTCCCGAGATTTGTTACTTGGCCGAGCACCAAGCTTTGAGCACCCGCGCCGAGAGCAATAATAATGATGACGCCGGCAACCCCGATGACAATTCCGAGAATAGTTAAAAATGACCTGCCCCTCCGGGCAAGAAGCAAGCGCAAAACAAGTTGTATGGTAGTAACGAAATTCATTGTAAGCCCTTAACGTGCGATCCGGGCGCCGGAAGTTTATTTTATAAGCTCACGGGACGCGACAAATGTCCGGGCTCTCACGGATTCATCCGAGGTAATCATGCCGTCTTTAATGCGGATGATGCGCTTGGCGTGGTTGGCCGTATCGGTTTCGTGCGTGACCAATATAATAGTGCGGCCCTGCTCGTTTAAGTGCTGCAAGATTTCCATGACGGCATTTCCTGACTTTGAATCCAGGTTGCCGGTCGGCTCGTCGGCAAAAATAACGGCCGGGTCGCACACAAGAGCGCGCGCTATGGCAACGCGCTGTTTTTCTCCGCCGGATATCTGGTTCGTGAAATAATCCAGCCGGTGAGAAAGGCCTACCGAGGCGAGAGCTTCATGCGCAAGCCGGTCATGGTTTTTTTTCTTGCTGTAGATGAGGGGGAGCTTGACGTTATCGAGCACAGTAGTGCGGGCGAGGAGATTAAATGACTGGAAGACGAATCCGACGCGCTCATTCCGGAGGTGTGCAAGATACGTGTCGTCAAAGTTCTTCGTGTCCTTGTTTTCAAACTCGTATAATCCGGATGTCGGACGGTCTAAAAAACTTAAAATATGCATGAGCGTTGACTTGCCGCTTCCGGAAGGTCCCATGATTGCGACGAATTCACCTTGGTCGATGGTAAAACTTACTCCGCGGAGCACTTCGGTAGTCACGTCTTCGTTGACGTAATCTTTTTTTAAATTTTTAACGTTTATCAGCATAGGGCTGGTAGAGAAGCGCCATGGTTATTGTTTCATGAATGTTATTACCTCTTGTCCTTCGGAAAGTCCTGAAATTATCTCAACCAAACCTTCATCGGCCTCAAGTCCCGTTTGAACTTCTACCTGATGAAAAGATTTTGTCTTCGTATCGTCAACAACCCGGACATAATGCTTGCCTGCCTGGTTGATGACCGCGCGCTGTGGCACGGCAAGGACGTTATCCTTTACGGCAGCCAAAATTGTCATATTTGTCGTCATGCCCGGTTTGATGCCAGGAACATTGCGAAAGCCGGCGGTTACTTTATAGTTTACCACCCCTGAAATTACGGTTGAGGCAGGATTGATTGCTTCAACGGTGCCGTCAAAATGGCTGTCCGGACCAAGCGCGTCAAATGTAAAGTCCACTGTCTGTCCTTGCTTCAAAGCCGCGATGCTTGCTTCGCTGACATTTGCTTCGGCATGAAGGTCGCCGATGTTTTGGAGAACCATAACAATTTTCATCGCTGTGGCCTGCTCTCCAACCTTAATATCTACCGAAGTAATAGTTCCGTCTGCCGGAGCCTTGAGGGTCGTGTTTGCAAAAGCCGCTTCGGCAGTCTGGACTTGTCCTTCCGCGGAAAGTATTTGGGCGCGCGCTACGTCAATATCAGCCGGCCGAGCTTTCGCCTGTTTTTCATTCAAGCTTGCTTGAGCCTGCGCTAAGGCGGTTTCAGCGCTCTTTACCTGGGCATCCGCGCTTGCGACAGCGCTATCCCGTGTTTTCAGCGCCGCTTGATACGCATTGTTATTCGTCACATAGGCCGACGCATATGTGTTCGGAATATAGACGGTCCAGGTATCCGAAGGGGAAGGGGTTGAACTAAACTGAATATAAAGTCCCCGTTTCCCCATCGGCACCGGCCCGGTCTGTACGTCTCCCGAGGAATTTTCAAGACCGTTTGTTTGAAACTGCAAACCGCTTCCACCGGAATATAAACGAATCTGATATGCTCCCTGATCGGCGCCGGTATACGTTCCGCTGATAGCAGGAATGACGGAGTCGGCATTTCCGGCCCGTGGGATTGCGGTAAGGGAAGTGTTCAAAAGAGCCGCATAGGCATTTTGAACTGCGGTGTTTTGCTGTTCCCTTGTGTTTACAAGACTTGTTTTGGCATTATCCAATGTTACTTCCGCGGCGCGTACAGCTTTTTCAGCGACGGCAATTGTTTCATTGCTTGCTCCGGCCACGACCTTCTCATAATTTGCGTTCGCCTGTGCGAGGCTACCCCTCGCCGAAGTGAGGCTTGCAAGCGCATCTGCCTGGTCAAGTATCGCGAGCGTCTGGCCGGATTTCACATGGTCCCCCTCCTTGACCGTTACCGCTATGACAATACCGCTCCCCTTGAAGCCAAGACTTAAGTCAGTACTTGAGACAACCTGGCCCGTGGTTAACACTGTTTCTTTTAAATTCAGCCGTTTAACCGTATCGGTTTGAATGGCGCCGGTGTTATTTTTGTTCCGTAAAAAATAATAGCCGATGCCGCCGAGTATGAGCAGGATGAGAACCGCCCAAAAGATTTTTTTCCTTGTGAAAAACTTTTTCATACTCTATAATGGTATTAGAGGCTACCTTTTTGTTTTTTAAGTTTTCCAAATAATTTATTTATCTGCTTTTTAACGAGAGATTCAACCGGACTTCCGGCGACATGATCCATGATCATGGCGGCAAATTCGCCAAGCTCTTCTGTTTTCATTAGCCCCAAAGCCTTGCCGAACTTCCCCAAAACTATGAGCCGGTCCCCGGGTTTTAGCTGAAGGTCGTGTCGGGCTTTGGCCGGAATAACCACTTGTCCACGAGTACCAATGGTTGTTGTGCCATATACTTTGTCCCGTTCAAGCATCTTTTTATGGCGCCCTAGAAATGTTTTAGAGGTTTTCATTGCCGATGAATAAGTTACTTCGGATAAATCATACTTATCATACCTTTATCTGGGTGTATCGTCAAACATATTAATTAGCAAAAAACCGGACTTCGCACCATTGATTGAAGAGAGGCTTAATCGGTGGCTTATGCGCAGAAAAAATTAATCTATGATTGAGGGCATAAAACAAATTGATAGTGCATTCATAATGTTTATGAATCGTTACGGCACTGCTATTCTTAGGGTAGCGTTGGGAACCGTGTTTTTATGGTTCGGACTTCTAAAGCTACTCGGCATAAGCCCGGTTGGCGAACTTATTCAAAGCACCTATTCGTTCTTTCCGGAGCCCGCATTTATTATGCTGCTTGGCGCATGGGAGGTTCTTATTGGTCTTGGGCTTCTTCTGAACAAAGCTCTCCGCCTAACCCTCCTTCTCCTGTGGCTGCAGATGGCAGGAACGTTTTTTTCGCTTGTGCTCACCCCATCAATTTTCTTTGTTCACGGTAACCCTCTTTTGCTTACGACATTCGGAGAGTTTGTCGTAAAAAATGTCGTTCTTATCGCTTCAGGCATTGTTATTGGCGGGCACCTAAACAGCCCGAGGGAAACTTCCGGCATTCAGCAGTGAATTGCCGATGAAGTGAGGAGTTGTTATGATACTAGAAGGAGTTTCACATGATTATTACTCGTTAATACATATACATATATGAATGAACAATTTAAAGGATACGCAGTGCTTCTTTCCGCACTAGCGCTTTTTATTGGTTCGCTAGCCGCGGTTGGATATGTGCGTACATATTCAAGCTCAATCCAGCCGTCGTCATACAGAAGTTTTTCGGTTACCGGAGACGCTAAAGTAACGGTTACGCCGGATGTCGCGGAGTTTACTTTTAGTGTTCTGTCCCAGGGAGATGAGGATCTCGGCTCACTTCAGACGGAAAATACCACAAAGGTTAATAAGGCGATTGCATACGTAAAGTCGCTTGGAATAGAGCCAAAAGACATTGAAACGCAAAATTATAGCGTTGAGCCCAGATACCAATATTACAATTGCCAGCAGGGTGTGTACCAGACAAAGGGAGGAGAGCCGTGTCCGCCGCCGGAAATAGTCGGCTATACCGTCGCACAATCGGTGTCCGTGAAGATTCGTGAAAAAGATTTTGGTAAAATAGGGCAGGCGCTTTCCGGTGTCGTAAAAAATGGGGCGAATTCCGTATCCGGCCTCTCGTTTGTCATTGACGATCCGGACGCCGCCAAAAGCCAGGCTCGCGCGAAAGCCATTGCGAAGGCGCGCGCAAAGGCTGTAGATGTCGCGGGGGCAGGCGGATTTCGCGTCGGCAGATTGCTTTCAATTGACGAAGGGGGATATTATCAGCCGATGTATGCGGAAAAAAGCATGATGCTTGCCGACGGACGAGGAGGCCCAATGGCTGCTCCGGCTCCGGCAATTGAACCCGGTTCCCATGACGTGAGCGTTTCGGTTACTCTTCGCTACGAAATACAATAATTGCATAGAAGACTCAAAAATCCTCCGTAGCGCGGAGGATTTTTAATTGATTTTACATTTAATACGTGATAGAGTTTCGGCAGGACGTTGAAATCATATCGGCGGCGACAATGAGGAAGATCATTCTTTTTCTCTGCATAGCATTTGTGGGCGCGCCCTTTGCATATGCCGCATCTGAAATGAAAGGGGAACCGACGTTCTTTCCGTCGCGTGAGTCTTGCCCAGACGGCTACTACTGGCATACGGTCATGAATTCGACAGAGCACCATCTCCGGGTCTTTGTGGACGGGAAACCGTTCAGTTCCGAGATCTATGCGCTTGCCCCGATGATGAAGGTAGAAAACGATGACGGAACCTTTTCCTCTGTTCCATACGGCGTTACCAGGTGTTTCCCGAAAGGCGGGCATCCGATAATTTATCAGGCGGAAGATTTTCGTTCACTTCCTATCGGGCACGGTAGGGTTGAAGTGATAACCGGAAGAGCCGAGCGCAAAACCAAAGAGTCTTCGGACTACGCAGTAACGGAAATCAAGGACGGCGATCTTACTCCGATACTGTGGTATGACTCTGAAAATATCCGGATGAACATCGGGCTTGTCTTTCCTGCAATACTTGTTGTTGTTTTTTTTGCCACGCTGATTGTTTTTATCCGCATCGTATTCTTCCACAAGCGGCCATAACCGGCTTATTCAAATAAAAAACGTCCTGCTTTTAGCGGGACGATTTTATTTAATAGTATCCACTCTTTCGGAGCTCTCTTTGTTCTTCAAGGCTTAGGAGAAGAGAGCCATGTTTTTTTATAACGCCCTTGAAGGCCTGAAGACGTTTCCCAAGGCAGCTATCGCCGTATCTTCCCGCTTCAAGGCATCTCATTCCTCTTTGCTCCCGTTCAAAGCGTCGGGTAAACGCCGGGAGGTCATGGAGCGAGTTCTCAAAAAGCGCAACCGATTCTGCGCATACCGGAAACGGCATCGGAAGTGCCGGAAACTCGCTTTCGGCGAGCTCCGTCCAGTGGCGCAGTGCGCGCGGAAGGTGATAAAAGTTTGTAAGAAGAGCAACCCGTTTTTTGTGAATGGTTGCCCCGATGACGTTGAAGACTGCGACAAGGTTGTGCCGTGTGCAGGGAAGCGATGGAATGCCGACTACGGAATTCGGTATGAACCTCACAAGGAAGTCCGTCATATCCTCCACTTCGGCTGATTTTTCGGAATACTCATCAAATCCGCCTGTTGCTATAAAAATAGTTTCCGGGTTTCCGCACGAAAGTTCGAGAGCGGCCGACATTCGAACTTGTCCGCCGAGATACAGTCCATCTTTTACATCAGGGAATACTCTGCTCTCGTCAGCCTTTGAAGGTCCGGGAATAATGATGAAGTCGTATCTCCCGAAACGATTCGGAGACTTTTGCGGTGGTGTTGGCGGCACAGATGCGAATCCTCTAATTAAAAAGACCTATCCACATCGTAAGGCTAGGCAGGCAGATGTCAATTACTTCTTGCGGCTATATGAAACTCCACGGCCGTAAGACTGTGGAGTTTCAGAAAAAAACTGAAAAATCAGCCTAAAATAGCCCAAAGCTCTTGACAAATACATTATAAAAGTATAAAGTAATCACATCGTTATAAAGCTGGAGGCGAGTAGTATACTGCCCCAGTAGTTTTTTAAAAACATACAGGAGGAAACAGCCCATGGCGCGCGACCCGCTCGCTTACTGGGTTCCGGAAGACCGCTTGGCATGCGAGACAGTTTCGTCGTTCGAGGTACTCGCCGGTGTTGGCATTCAAATCCTTACCCGGATGAAGCATGACGTTGGAGACACCCCAGTCGGAATGGTATGCGGTCCCATTAGCACAGGTGGACTTGGGTCGCAGGAAAAAAATCTTCAAGCGCTGACCTCCTGGATTGCAAAACTGGTTTCAAGCGGACACCCGATATTTTCGCAGCTTCCGTTCGAGTCGGCCCTTTGGCGCATTTCGAACGTGTCAGACTGTTTGGGCGAGTTTGCTTTGCTTGAAGGGTTCTATCTAAAACTTTTTCAGTCGGGACTTATCGGCATTCTCTATTTTCTCCAAAACTGGCAGACATCCGTAGGAGCCACGTGGGAGCATGACCAGGCATTAGCGCTTGGCATTGAACGGAAGTATCTGGAGGGAAATCTTCCTTTCTAAGAGCCCTCCGACACAAAGCTGTTCACGCAATTCGTATGATGGCACGGAGGCGTGAATGGGATCCTCAAAAAGGATTCTTGTAGGAATACTTCTCGGACTTGTGCTCATTGATATGCAAAGACTTGGAGCGGCGGGTGAAAGATATTCTGACAAAATCCGCTTGATGCAGAGCAAAACACAAGATGAAGCTCCTGCCTTTAAGGACGCTGATGCCACTGATGCCACGAGGCATATCATGCGGGAGAAAGCGAAAGGGATCGTTAAGAAAACGCTTTGGGAGAGTCAGATGTTTCTCAAACAGCCTTTCAAAAATGGAGACGGTGTTGCCGTCGTTTCAACTACGTACTATGGTCCTTTGAAGGGACAGAAGAAATACGCGAACGGCTCATATCGGGCGGATGTCCGCTTGAACGGGAAGGGTGTGTACACATACTCCGGCAAGCAGGTACGGGTCGGCCACATCGCCGCCGATCCCCGGGTATTTCCGTTTGGAACTGTCCTTGAAATTCCCGGATACGGATATGGTGTCGTAGAAGACATCGGCTTCAATGTCAAAGGGTACCGCATCGACCTCTTTATGGGCCACGGCGAGCACGCGCTCGCCAAAGCGGTCCGCTGGGAGCGGAGGCGGGTTATGGTCAAAGTCGTAAGGATGGGCGGCGAGTAGTGCCGTCTTCAAGCGGTTCGTTTCAAACGGGCCGCCTTTTTTTATTCTGGCTTTTTTTGGCGAAATGAGGTTATAATGAAGCGTATGAAAAGGAAAGCTTCTAAAAAAATAGTCAGGCGGGGACCGAGATTTTTCCACGGAGACGACCTGACCAAAACAGCCCTCGATAGAAAGCTTCGCTCAAAAACAGAGCCCTGGGAAAAGCGGTGAAAGGAAAGTAATCTCTGGCGCGTAATACTATATGGTGAGGTCCGAACCGTTTAGGATTTAGAGTTTCGTTTTTAGAATTTTTGTTTTTATTATGCATCTTTCACGAACGCGATTCTCCGCCGTGGGAGGATCCTCCTCGGGCAGAAAAGAAGATATAGTTGCTGAATTTTTGGCGCCCCGGAAGCGCTCACGGCGCGCTATTGTACTGTGCGACGGCCTGCCGACAGTTCCGTCAAAGCGTGTTCTGATGGAGTTTTTTTCTAAAAAAGGATTTTGGGTGTTTCATCCCCGCTACAGGGGCTCGTGGGAAAGCGGAGGAGAGTTGCTGAAGTATTCGCCGGCAAAAGACATCGCTGGCGTTGTTGAAGGGGTTTGCAAAGGATTTAAAAACCCATGGTCTAGGAAAGTTGTTCGTCTGAGGCCGAAAGAGATTTATATAATAGGAACAAGTTTTGGAGGAGCGGCAGCGCTTTTGCTCTCGCGTCACCCAAAAGTAACAGCTGTTGTCGCGGTTTCTCCCGTTGTTGATTGGACAAAACCGTCAAAGGACGAGCCGTTTGACCGGTTCGTCGGATTTGTCCGGCGAGCGTTCGGAGAAGCATATCGAGGAAAACTATCGTCATGGAAAAAACTGAAATCGGGGAAGTTTTATAATCCGGCGGCGGAAATAAAGAAATTAAATGGGAAAAAGATATTCATCATCCACGCGAAAGACGACAGAACAGTTTTATGGAAGCCTGTTGCCGAATTTGCGAAACAAGCAGGTGCTCAACTTTTCATGTTGAAGCGGGGCGGGCATATGTCGTCCGCAATTCTTGCACGGCCAAGATTTTATGGAAAAATAAATAAATATTTTAAAAAGTTTAAAAATTAAATATACACCCATGACATTCGACGAATATCAAAAGCAATCGAGAGTAACAGCGCACTATCCGAACGCCGGTGCTAACTTTGTTTACCCGACACTCGGACTTGTAGGGGAAGCGGGCGAGGTCGCTGAAAAAATTAAGAAGGTTTTGCGCGATCATGATGGCATCATGAACGACATAAAACGTGAAGAGATAAAAAAAGAGCTCGGCGATGTCTTATGGTATGTTTCCCAAATTGCGACCGAACTAAACTTCGAACTCAAGGCCATTGCGGCCCACAACCTCGAGAAACTGCGATCTCGAATGGAGCGGGGAACGCTCGGAGGAAGCGGAGATAATCGCTAAAAAAATAATGGAAGGAATGAAGGAAAAAATTTTAAAAAATGATCCGGAAAAATCCGAAGAATTCGGCGAGTCGGATGAAGAACAAGGAGTCCAAAATGATTTCCGGTCAAAAATAGAAAAACTTGTGAAGCAAGGAAAAATTCCTCCTACTAACGTTGATATTTTTTTTTCTGCCCACAAGACTGCTGAAGATATTAAGGGTTTTGAGGAGCGCTTAAAAAACGCCGACATATATATTCCGGAGGCGCTCGGCTGGGACGAAGAAGCGCTTTCGAGCCTGCGGGAAGTTTCGGAAGGAAGAAAAACACCACGCGAACTTATTCAAGAACTACAAGGCAACCCCGATAATCCTGAATACGCGGCTCAACTCTACAGAGCCGAAATGCTCTATGGTACGAAAAAGCCGTTAGGCATTATCGACCTTCCGGACTCGAGCCAGTTTTTCGAACATTTGAAAAAAAGGGTGGTAGACTTTAGCAATAGTGTAAACTTTGAACAGATTCTAGACACATATTTGGCGCACTTGGAAGAAGATGCCGACTTTGAGAAAAAAAGGGAGGAGCACATGCTTGATTCCCTTGGACCCGTACTCGAGAAGCTCGTCAAAGAACATCCGGAACTCTCAAAAAAGAAAGGGTTGAACGTATTTATGACTCTTGGCTCCGCCCATACAGGCGTTTACCACGGGCTTAAAGAAGGAGGGATTGAGGCGGCGCGTTCGTTCAAAGTCGAACCCTATTGCTGGGGTTATGAAGTTGAAGCTATACGGCGCTATCGCTTCGGTAAGCCGGTTGACGAAACGCTTGCGGCACGTGCTTTTTTTGAAAGAGTTCTGAAAAAATTATTACCGGAACTTTTTATGCCGGATGACGGCAATAGCGAAATAAGTACTAATGTCGCCCGCCGCGTCATCAGTGTATTCAGCTGTGAGGAAATACGGCCGATCACTGAAAGCAAGAATCATGAGCAATTTTTCGACAAGTTTCTTACCGCGGTTGAGAAAAAGGGGCTCAAGCCGTATGTAAAAGAGATTCTTCAAAAGCATTTTGCAAAAGAGGAAGACACGCTATTCGAGGAATAAAAAAAGGTGCCCGGGATTGGGGCGCCTTTTTTCTTTGCTCGCGGAGGTTTTCCTCGCGAGATTCCGGCGGAATAATGCTAAAACGAAGGGTGCTGAACGTTTTGCATCAAGACCGTCGCGGTCTGAAAGAACTGGAGGAGGAAGATCTGGATTGCCGCAAGCACCTTCGGCATGAAGACTCCCAGGACTACGATCATCGCCGCAAGTCCGATGGCACGCATGGGTGTGAGTGCGGAAGGACGTGTTAGGATTGCTCGACTGCAATCCCGGCGCATGAGAGCGTCCGATTTCCTCCCGCGCTATGTCCATAAAGGCGCAGGGCGGGAGGAACCGTATTTTTACAAACCCTATTTTAGATTTAATGCTTTTCTTCTTCGTCTAAGAATAATGTGGGCTGAAAAAGACCTTATTTTTTCTGGCTTAGAAAAAGAGAAGCTTTGGTGAACCTCTAGCGGAGTAAAAAAGAAGCCTTAGGCGGGGCAAACGCTTAAGGCCGAGGGCGAGTTCCTGCTTTTGGCGTGGTGCGGATTCGGCCGCGGGTGCTCGTGGTGTTTTCGGAATGCGCAATTCCGCTCGCTTTATACCGACCACGGGGATTCCGGGCTATACCGCGTCTGCCGGCAGTCTTTTGCTCTAATGCTCTCGGCATTGAGTGCTGCCCCTGCGTGGAAGCTTTTGAGGCTTCCAGCATCAATTGCATTATATCATAATAGCAGCTATATGTCAATGTATTGAAAAAAACATACAATCTTTTGCTTTTTAGCGGCTCGGACTGTATAATAAAAATCACTATGGCGGAAAATCTCACAGAGAAAAAATGCGTTTCATGCGAAGCGGGGACTCCGCCGTTTGGCGCGGAAAAAATAGCTGAATATTCGAAACAGCTCAAAACAAAATGGGATAGTAAGGAAGGCAAAAAACTTCGTCAGGAATTTGAGTTCAAGGATTTCAAGGAAGCAGTGGCGTTCATAAACAAAATTGCCGGTGTCGCCGAATCCGAAGGCCATCATCCCGATATTTTCGTTTTTTATAACAAAGTTGCTATAGAACTTTGGACGCACGCATCAGGCGGGCTTACGGAAAATGATTTTATCGTTGCGGCTAAAATAGAGGCACTCACCTTGCCGGCAGTGTAAGTAATCGAACATGACGAAAAAACTTTTAACACTCTGCATTCCGTACACTGAAAACCGCATATTATTAGGCATGAAAAAAAGAGGATTCGGCGAAGGCCGATGGAACGGATTCGGAGGGAAGGTCGAAGCGGGGGAAGCTATCGAGGAAGCTGCTAAACGGGAACTTTTTGAAGAAGCCGGGCTTCTTGCCCAAAAATTCGAAAAACGGGCCGTTATAGAATTCGAGTTCGACGGAGACCCTGAAATAAGGGAGGTTCATGTCTTTGGGGTGTTTGACTTCGGCGGAGAGGCGGTTGAAACAGAAGAAATGCGCCCCCAATGGTTTCTGAAGGAAGAAATTCCGTTCGACGGTATGTGGCCGGATGATAAATACTGGTTTCCGCTTTTTTTGCAGGGGAAATGCTTTAGGGGAAAGTTCCTTTTTGCCGATCTCAACACCATCCGCGAACACGCGATTTCAGAAGTTGATGGAGGAGCCATATAATTTTCAGGTCATGTCAAAATACTACAACTCAAAAAGAACGCGAAATCTTTTTAATCCGGCGTCCCCGGACCCGTTTACCGTAAGCCGTTCTAAGCTTGACCTCTTTTTAAATTGTCCTCGCTGTTTTTACCTTGACCGAAAGCTTGGCGTGGGACAGCCTCCCGGATATCCGTTCAGTCTGAATTCCGCAGTTGACAAGCTTTTGAAGAAGGAATTTGACTTCCACCGGACGCACGGCACGAAACATCCTTTAATGAAAGCGTATGGAGTGGACGCTGTTCCATTCGAACACGAGAAAATGAACGAATGGCGAGACGCTCTCCGTGGCGGCATTAGACATCTTCACAAACCGACAAATATCATGCTTACGGGAGGGATAGATGATTTATGGGTTTCTCCGGAGGGCGAGCTTATTGTTGTTGATTACAAGGCAACATCGAAAGACGGCGAGGTGAGTCTGGACGCCGACTGGCAGATAGGATACAAGCGACAGGTTGAAGTGTACCAATGGCTGTTTCGGAAAAATAAGTTCAAAGTTTCGGATACAGCGTATTTTGTTTATGCGAACGGCGAGACGGACAAAGAAGCGTTTGACGCAAAACTCGAATTCGATATAAAACTCATTCCCTACGAAGGGGACGACTCGTGGATAGACGGGGCGCTCAAGAGCGCAAAAGCGTGCCTCATGCAAAAAAATATACCCGAAACGGGTAACGACTGCGACTACTGCGCCTATCGCAAGGCGGCGTCCGAGATGGAAAAATGGTAATATGAGTGTGAGCGAAAAGGTTTAGAATTTAAAATTTGTAATTTTCCGCCAAAGGCGGATCCGCCTTTGGCGGAAAAATTAAAACCTATGGAACACTATATTTGTACAGGAGGGTGCACGGGGGTTTCTCCGCGTGCCGGCGTGTGCCAGGCAAAGGATTGCCCAAATTACGGCAAGCCGCTTGAGAAGTGCGCATGCGACGACGATAAGCACCATGGAAAACAGGAAGCAGTGTCCGAAGAATCTCCCGGTGCGCCAAAACAATAGAAAAAGCAAAAATATCTGTTTTTGTTAAAAGGTTTTGACACGTCGTCATAAATTTTGTTGACAAAAAACTATGATTTTCGAGTATATAATCAACAATCCGTGGATATTAATTTTACTTATCTTGTGGACTGTTCCCTGGAAAGGGGTAGCGCTTTGGACGGCTGCCCGCAGGGAAGAAAAGTGGTGGTTTGCAGTACTTCTCGTTGCAAATACGCCGGCACTTCTTGAAATTTTCTATATCTTTTTCTGGACAAAGCGGAAACCCGTTTCAGAAGTTCCTCAAAAGTAGTCTGAAAAAGCCGTACCGATACGATCATCGGGACGGTCTTTGTTTCCTCAGGGTGCTTGCAAAAATTAAATTACTATGGTATAAGTATAATAGTTGTTCTTTTGAATCGTACAAAATAACAAGAGGAGCCTTGGGGTGCCAAAACCGCTGTTTTCACCAAGTGTCGGCTTCTTCAGAAAAGACATAACGAATATTTGTTCTGTCGGGATTATCTACAATTCGTCGAATCCGCGCCAGGTGTTTCTTGATGTAAAGAACAGTATATATCCCGTGAAAATATTTCGGAATATGCTTTGTCCTATCGGTGGAAACTGGATAGGAGAAGACGCAAAAGCGGACCGAAATACCCGGGATACGTTTCTAAGGGAGCTTGAGGAGGAGCTTTCGCTCGATAAAAAGATTATCTCAACAGCCGAAGCCGGGCTTCTTGGAATGAAACCCGAGCGGGAGTCATATCAGGTTGCACCGACCGACGTTCCACCAACCGACGAAGACAGGAAAGCCCTCCAGGACCTGAAGCAGGCCATAAAAGACCAGGCGCTTCCATTCCGCGACTATGAGAATATTATCCCGAACAGCGTTCTTCTTTCTGCCGACCCCGAAAGCAGACGGGAGACGTTGCATGTTCTTTCGTCGTACTGGCTTGTGCCGCTTCCGCAAAAAGAGTGGTTCGAGCTTGCACACCTTCAGAGCATATACGGGAATCTCTCGAACGAATCGGTTACATGGGTTATTTCTCTCCCCGTGATTATTAAAGGGAAACATTATATATCATGGGGCCACGACCGCGTCTTCAAAAGCTTTTTTCTCTGTCACGGCCTTTCGGAAGCGAAAAGTCTTCCGCTTGTGCGCGGTATTGAAAGTATCGAACTCGGCCCGCCGCTTTCTTCTTATGCCGAGTACAACGCCCGTTACCGGGTTTTGAACAAGCCCGCAGACTAAAGCCTGGATAATCCGGGTTTTTTGCTTGGAAAAGTATCTTTTGGCAACACAAATATGTTATTATACGTATAGTAAGGCGTATGGCACAATTTCTTATTGCAGTATACACATTTTTCCAAAATATGACCGGGAGCTTCCAGCTTGCGGATCTTTTCGATATTCTTGTCGTTACACTTCTTATATATATCGTTCTTCTTTTGCTTAAGCGCACGCATTCGTACTTTATTCTCGGAGGCATTGCGACATTGTTCTTCGTATACCTTATTGCGCGCCTGTTTAATCTTTATCTTACCGGCCTCTTGTTCCAGTCGTTCTTTACGTTTTTCATCATTATTATCGTCATTGTTTTTCAAAAAGAACTCCGCAATTTTTTCGAATGGATATCCATTCTTGGCAGACTCTCCGGCAAGCGTCCGAAAACAATGCCGGAGCGTATTCGCGATATCATAACAAAGTCAACGGAGTATTTTTCCGCTCGCAGGATCGGAGCTCTCATCGTCTTTCAGGGGCGGCAGCCTCTTGAACGGCTGCTTGATGGCGGAGTCGGGCTCGACGGAAAAATATCTGCGCAGCTTCTCTTGAGCATTTTTGACCCGGCTACTCCGGGTCATGACGGGGCGGTTATAATCAACGCAGATCGGGTAAAAAAATTTGCAGTACATTTGCCCCTCTCCGAGCGTTTTAAGGGAGGGGAACTTGGGACGCGCCATCGCTCCGCCGTCGGGCTTTCGGAGAGGTCGGACGCTTTTGTAATCGTTGTTTCCGAAGAGCGAGGAACAATTTCTCTCGCCCGGTTTGGCGCACTTACGGTTCTTGACGGGACCGAAGAACTTGAGCAAAAACTCGAAGAGTTTTTCAAAGAAATATCGCTTATCTCGGAGGGGAAGCCATGGTATTCGTGGGTAACATCTAACTTCCGGGAAAAGGTGCTGGCGCTGGGGTTTGCGTTCTTCCTCTGGTTCCTGTTCGTATTTCAGCTTGGAGACATCAGCCGCGAATACGATATTCCGATCGAATTCCGCTTTCTTGCGAAAGAGTATGTGATTGATCAGGTGGAGCCAAAGGAAATTATGCTTGCCTTAAGCGGGCGTACTCCGAACTTTCAGCTTCTTGACCCGGAAAACCTGAAAGTAATGATTGACGCGTCCCAGTACAGCGAAGGCTGGCAAAAGATAAAAATTGAAGAAAACATCATCAGCTATCCATCCTCGCTCAACGTCGTTCAGTTTTCGCCGAAAACAATCAAATTTCACATCAAAAAAGTCGAATAATATCTAAGCAGCGCATGAAAAAAAAGAAGAAACAAGCGGTTGCGGTATTTGATATTGATGGAACTATCTTTCGCTCAAGCCTTTTGATAGAACTTACCGAGTCACTCATTCAGGAGGGCGTGTTTCCCGTTTCAACGCGAAAAATGTATAAATCCGCTTACCATAAGTGGTTTGACCGAAAAGGGGATTACGAAAAATATATTCGAGCCGTTGTAAAAGCGTTCGAAAAAAATATCGTCGGCGTAAACGAGAGTGAGTTCAACGCGGTTGCAAAAAAGGTACTTGCGTTCCACAAAAACCGAGTGTACCGCTATACGCGGGATCTTGCCCTATGCTTAAAAAAGAAAAAATATTATCTTTTGGCGGTGTCGCATTCTCCGCGCGGGATAGTGTATGAATTTTGCAGAAAGCTCGGATTCGACAAGGTCTACGGCCGTATCTATACCGTGAACAGCCGGGGAATATTTACCGGAGAAGTTTCCTATTACGAACTTATTGAAGACAAGGCGAAAGTCTTAGAGAGGGCTGTCCGAAGGGAGGGGCTGACGTTTTCTGGTTCCGTGGGGGTGGGAGATACCGAGTCGGATATTCCGTTTTTGCGCCTTGTCGAAAAGCCCATTTGTTTTAACCCGAATCGGAAACTCTACTGCGAAGCTAGAAAGCGAAGATGGGGCATTATTATCGAGCGAAAAGACGTTATATACCGCCTGCATCCCGCACGGCGCGGTAAACAGAGCTTTTAGGCGCCTCGGCTTAGATGGAGACTTGAGTTTGGACAACCGGAGGGTTCGCATGATATAATCCGCATATGAACGAACTTCTTCACGCGGACATCTTCTTTTTTGTCACAGCAATAGCCGTTGTCGCAGTTGCCACTATTCTTACTGTTGTTCTCGTCTACATCATCAGGATTCTGAATGATATCAAAAGCATTTCAAAAGACGTAAAACATGTTTCTGAAAATGCGACCGTTGAGGCTGATCGCGTCATCCAGGACCTCGGAACTTTAAGAGAACATATCAGAGAGGAGGGCATGAAGCTGAAAAACTTCGCAAATTTTTTTACTGGAAAATATAAGGCAAATAAAAAAGGTCGAAGCGCTCATAAACTATAACTATAAAACCTATGGCAAAAAAATCAAAAAAAGTGAAAATTGCCGCGGGAGTTGGCGCGGGGGTTGCAACCCTCGCAGCGGCGGGAGCTGCGGCATATCTTTTCTATGGCAGCAAGAACGCTTCTAAAAACAGAAGAAAGGTTTCGGCGTGGACTCGTAAGGCAAAACGTGAAGTTGCCGCTGAACTGGAAAAAGTGAAAAAATTCGACCAAGCGGCATATCACAAAGCCGTAAACAGCGTCATGAACCGATATGCAAAGCTGAATCATGTTGATAAGAAAGAACTTGCTATGCTCGTAAAACTTGCGAGAGGTCAATGGAAGAATATCCAGAAGCATGTCGCGAAGTCTCAGACGAAAGGAGCAAAAAAGGGAAAGAAATAAAATAAAAGCAGCTGTCTTTTGTCCGCCCCGATGTCAATCGGAGCGGATTTTTATCAGCCAAAAAATCATGATATACTTACCCCATGAAAGGGAAAATACGAGCAAATTCTATTTCGGGAGGGCAAAAGTCAGTTTTCTGTTGCCGGGAATGCAGACTGTATTACCCAACCAAAGCTCTTGCAAAAAAATGTGAAGTGTGGTGCAAAAAATATCGTACCTGCAATATTAATATCATTACGCATGCCATAAAAGAGCCATAGCATGAAAGCTAAACTTGTTTCATTCGTCATCAGCGAATCTACCCGCACCAAAAAGGGGCGGATTGAAGCCGTTCAGGCTCCAGCCGTCAAAAGCGCTCCGCATTATTTTGAAAAGACCGTTCCCCAGCAATTCATAATAAGCCAGGAGGGTATTACGGTAAGCGGCCACGAGGGGACATCCATGCTCAAAACCTATCAGCCGGATATTCTACTCGTTGAGGCGACGTTTGATGTATCGGATATATTTTCCGACGACCTTATCACCTTTAAGGAGGAGGTTATGAATGTCTGCCGCGAGATGCTGAAGAAAAAAGGCGGAAAAGATGTTGAAGAGTTTAGCGAGGAATATTCAATCTATGCGGTCTCAAACTATGATGGAGATCCGGAGCAGTTTTTAAAATATAAGGACAGGATAGCAGGGCTTCTTAAGTCCGAAAAATTGGCGCTTGACCCGCTTGAGATCGACTACACCCTCTCTTCCCAGTTGAAATATGCAAAGAACGACCTTGTGGTGGTTGACTGGGACGGCGCCTTTCTTTTTGATCCCGACGGGGATTTTGAGCAGACAATTGAGCTTTTTCAGCTCGCAAACCTTGAGCTTTTACGATACCGCATTCTCGACAAAGCGCTCGACGACAAGCTTCGCATGGTTGCGCATGTCATTGAACACGCGCCAGTCCAGCGCCGGTTCTTCTTCACTCCGAGCGAAGTAAGCCAAACTCTGCGCGACCTTATTAAAGCGAGAGCCACCTCAATTTCCGAATTTCAGGCGCTTGATAGGGAAATAAAGCTCATCGGGGACTGGTATTCGGCCCGGCTCTATGATTTGACAGCAAAAAAATTTAAAATAGAAGAGTGGCGAAAAAGCGTCAAAGATAAGCTCGAATCCATTGAGGACGTTTATGCTATTGCTTCAGAGAACTTCACCATTTCCTGGGAGCGCAGAGGCCGCATTATCGAGATGGTCGGGTGGTACGTGCTTCTTATCGGATGGTTAGTACTTCTTGTGCTTGATTTTTATTTTTATAAGATTAAATGACCGCGGCCGGTATGGCCGGCCAACTACCATGAAGATCATTCTTGACAAAGGTTCAAAATATGTTATCCGGTTCGACCAAGGGGAAGAAGTCATAGAAACAATAAAAAAAATATGCTTCGAGAAGAATATGGAAGCGGGTTTTTTCTTCGGTCTTGGGGCTGCGCGTGAGCTTGTGCTTTCGCATTATGATATCGATCGCAAGCAGTATAACGATACGCCGATCAACGAAGATCTTGAAATAGCGGGTATTTTCGGGAACGTGACGCGAAAGGACGGCGAGGTGTATATTCATGCCCACGGAAGTTTTTCCGATAAAAACTTTAAGACATATGCGGGACACGTTAAAAAGGTTATCGTGTCGGGAACGTGCGAGATTGTGCTTGAAATGCTTCATGAGCCGATTCTGCGCGAGCACGATTCGAAAAGCGGCCTTAATCTTTTAAAATAACATGGACCAACCGCAATCAAAGATAGAAAAATTGAGAGAAGAAGGGGAAAACATCAAGCAGGCACTCCGCGAGCAGGTGTTTGGGTATATTTTGGGGGCGTTCGGCCTTGTTGCAGGACTTGCGTGGAACGACGCAATACGCTCGCTCATTGAGTATCTTTTTCCGTTGAGCCAAAATACGCTTTGGGCAAAATTTTTCTATGCATTTGTCATCACCGCCTCTGTTGTACTTGTGGGCATGTATTTTTCCAGGCTTTTTAAGAAGGGAGATGAAAAGTTATAGGCCTGCCGGTTTCAATTCAACTTCAAGCCGGATTTGCATGTGAGGTGCGCCCTCGTTTTTATATGGCGTCTCTCGTTTGGAATTTTAAAAAACGGTTCATGCTCTTTTTTTGGGGCCTGCTTTTTTCATTAGCACTTTTTGCGCCGCATTCAGGACAGGCCGCAAGTATTGAAAACTTTAATTCGCGTCTCGACATCAAATCCGACGGCGCGGTGTATGTAACCGAAACCATCGTTTACGATTTCGGCTCCGAACAAAAACACGGAATCTACCGCGTTATCCCGGTCAAATATCAGCGGAACGGACTGAATTATAGCCTCGGTTTTTCTTTTGAACGCGTGACTGACGAGCAGGGCCGTTCGTATAAAGCTAACGTAACGAATGTCGGCGCGTACTGGGAAATGAAAGTGGGCGACCCGGACATTCTTGTGTCTGGGAAAAAGTTTTATGTTTTTCAGTACACGGTAACTGATGCCATTAATTTTTTTTCTGACCATGATGAGCTCTACTGGAACACGACCGGAAATGGGTGGAAGGTGGAGATACAAACCGCTTCAGCCCAGGTTACTTTGCCGGTTGCGGTTTCCGCTCTCGCAGTAACGAAAGCGTGTTTTGCCGGGACACTCGGTGGGACGGACCCATGCTCGGGTTTTACCGTCAACGTTGACGCAAACGAAAAGGCGGATACAGTAACGTTCCATCATGATGGCTTTCTTGATGTCGGCCAGGGACTCACTATTGTTATTGGTTTTCCGAAGGGCCTCATAAAAGAACCTAGCCTCACACGCACCGTGATAAAGACGATTCTGGATAATAAGATATTTTTTCTTCCGCTCACAGTTTTTTTTGCCCTTTTATATTACTGGTATACGCGCGGGAGAGATCCGGAAGGACGTGGAACGGTCGTTGTTCAGTACGAAGCTCCGGAAGGACTTGTCCCGGCAGAAGTAGGAACGATTATTGACGAGCATGCCGATAATTACGATATATCAGCCGAAGTGATTAATCTTGCCGTAAAAGGCTACCTTAAAATAACTCGCCTAGAGAAAAAGGAGTTTATTTTCGGAACGACGGTTGACTATGAGTTCGAACGGATAAAATCATCAGTTCCTCTCGGAAGCGAGGTTGAAGGCGAACTTCTTCGGAAGCTTTTTAAAAGGCGAAGCAAAAGTTCAGTTGCGTCAATCCTTGATTCCGGCTCATATGAACCTCTTTCGAGTGTTCGCCTTTCCGACCTTAAAGACCAATTTTCCAAAGATCTCGCTGAATTGAAAAAAATAGTCTACGGCATGGTTACGCGCAAAGGGTACTTTGTCCAAAACCCCGAAACGGTGAGAAACATGTTTTTCATCGGCGGCGGAGTGGTTGTAGTGTTTGGGTTCCTTTTTGGCCATATCTGGGGAGCTAGCGGCCTGTGGAGTTTGATTCTTTCCGGGGCGCTGGCATTTATTTTCGGTTTTGTTATGCCGAAAAAGACGCAAAAAGGGGTTGCCGCGAAAGAATATATTCTTGGATTAAAAACCTATCTTTCGGTCGCCGAGAAGGAACGTATTGAGTTTCACAACGCCCCAGAAAAAAGTCCTAAATTATTTGAAAAACTCCTGCCGTATGCGATGGTGCTCAAGGTTGAAAATGTGTGGGGAGCGCAGTTTGCGGACCTGTACAAGGACTCTGCGCCCGGTTGGTACGTGAACGGAGCGGGACAGGCATTCATTTTTTCTTCGTTTATGAGCGATCTTGGAAATTTTTCAAAAGCAACGGGAACGACCCTCGCGGCAGTTCCGGGCGGAGCGGGCTCGGGTGGCTCCGGGTTCGGAGGAGGAGGATTTTCCGGCGGGGGATTCGGCGGGGGAGGAGGCGGAAGCTGGTAATCAAGTTTCTCATGCTCCGGACATAAATGAAAAACTGACTTTAAAAAATGAGAGAAAAACTAATACTCGGCGGCGTCACGGTTGTTGTCCTCGCTTTCCTCGGAGGGTTGTTTTATTATGTTTGGAAAACTACCATACCTCATACCGTCATTATAGATGCCGGACCAAAAACCATCGAACCGCGAATTGCCGCACGGGTGCAACCGGAAACATTGGTTTGGACGGAATACAAGAATAAAAAATATGGATATACGATCAAATTTCCGAGTGATTGGCAAAAGCCGGCGGAAGACGGGAACCCCGCGGTTTTTCGCGGTAGCGGAGGCCGCGAAGGCGATTCACTAGCCGTTCATGTTTTAGAAAATACCGGTGCTGTGGCGGCAGACACATGGTGGAAAGAAAAAGGCAGAAAAACAGGAGTCGCATACGCGTCTCGCGGAGAAGTCATAATCCCGGGTATTGCGGTAGGATTTCTTTATAATGAAAGCGATGGTACAAAAAACAACCATCTTGTATTTGTCGCAAAGGGAAGGATTTTTCACATTTCTGGATTTGGAGATGACAGTATATTTGCGAATTTTATCAATAGTCTTCTTTTTTTCTAGTCCATTTTAGGGTCATGGCAGAGATAGGATGCGCCGAGACAGCGGTCCAGGCTTTGCCAAAATTCTTCATTCAGAGTATACTATAAACAGACGAAACGCTGGAATGAATTTTAAATGCATATGTTTTGTGTCAAACGTTTGAAGTAATTGCAACCGCGACGGAAGATAACAATCAAAACTAAATATCGCTATTTTGCAAATAGGGGAATGCATCGGTCGAATCTCCCCAAAGGATCTTATAATATGTTAACGGACCAAATTAACATTCTTATGACTTCAAAAATCACACTGGCGCTTGCTGTTGTTCTTGTCCTTGTTGGCGGATTTCTCTATATGCAGATGGGGAGTGCGCCGGAATATACGGCTGATCAGACTGCTCCGCCAGCTACTCCACCGACCGCCGCAGTGCCGGCGCCGGGAGCGAATACCGCCGTTCCGATGCTTGCCACAACCGGAAATCCAGACGACATCGTGAGTCAGATACTTACGGACAGCGATGCTGAAGCACAGGCTTTACAGGAAGAAGCAAATGATGCTTCGCTTGTATCGTCATCTGATAGTCAGGAGATGAACGACCTTGGTCAAACGTATGATGAAAGCCAATTTTAAGAGGTTTGAAGCATCTGTCGCGGCGGGAGTATTGCTTGCAAATCTTATTCTGCCGGCATCCCTCTTTGCCCAGACATCTGCTACAGGCGGAACCTCTTCTCAAACCGGAGCAACCGAAGCAAAAAGATTCTGTGCTCGAGTTTCTGCTCTTACATCATCGGTTGACAAACGGCTTGATGGGCGTCTCTCAAAACTTAGCGATGCGCAAGGCAAGCGAGATAAAAATATCGCCAATCGCCGCACAAGGCGAGATGAGAGGCTGAAAGAAAATCGCGCCAGATGGATAGGGAACCGCGACGCTCAATTCACAAAGCTTGAAGCGCACGCTTCTACAACAGAACAAAAGCAGGCAATTGAGGCGTTCAAGATGGCTATCACAGCGGCAATTTCTACCAGACATACCGCAGTAGATGCCGCAATTTCCGCATTCCGCACTGGAGTTGACCAGGCAATTGCCCAGCGCAAGACCGTTGTTGACGCCGCCATCAAGACCTTTGAGGATTCCACAAAAATGGCGCTTGATAAGGCAAAGGCCGATTGCGCGGCTGGGAGCAATCCGGAAGTAGTCCGCCAAACGCTCATGACAAGCATGAAGAACGCACGTACAAAACTTCAGAGCGATCGGAAGGCAGTCGATACCATCGGCACTAACTTAACCCAGCTTACCGCAACGCGGAAAGCCGCGGTTGATAAGGCGTTTGCCGACTTCAAAACGGCAGCCGAAAAAGCGCGCAAAGATTTGAAAGCGGCTTTGGGAAAGTAACGAGTGCTTCTATTTTGAACCGCAATAAACCCGCTCCGCTTTTAACGGGGCGGGTTGTGCCTTTTAAGGGAATATGCTATGATTTAAATGCTTTTATTCTTCAGTTTGGCAATTCATGCGACTCACGCGTTTCCAAAAATTTGTTTTAATAGGATTTCTTTTTTCGATTGCCCTGCTTGAGCTCGGGGATGTCGGCGGAAATCTCTATCAGCTTTTTGGGGCGACTGCGGCGAACGAAACTGCCGGTGTTATCGTCGGCCTTAAGCCGGGGGATGTTCCGCACAACCTTGTCGTCATTTTCCTTGCGTTCGTTATCGCGGCTTCTTCGCTCATTGCGGCTAAAGATATTTTCCGGGAGAAGTTCCCGTTTAAAAGCTGGCAAGTTCTTGCCATATCATCTGCCGGATATGCACTTTTTCTTCTGGGGCTGTTCCTTTATGGTTCATATGAAAAACGCGTTCTTGGTGTAGCGGCTGTTTTTTATTCGCTTCTGGCGCTTGCGAGTCTTGGCATTGCACGTTTGCTTAAGATAAAGGCCGAGGGAAAGGAGCAAACTGGCTTATGAAAATACGCGTCCGAGCAAAATTGCACTCCTCGCGTGAGCGCGTGGAAAAAATCGACAACGGAGAGTATGCGGTTTTTGTATCAAAACCGCCGGTTGACGGAAAGGCGAACGAAGCGATTATCGAACTCTTGGCGGAATATTTCTCTCTGCCGAAATCACGTATTGTTATCCGTTCCGGACACAAGGCACGAACAAAGGTTGTTGAAATCGGGTAACGCTGTTTTTCTGCCCGCGAGCGTTTAGAAAATGAATACTGTCGTTGATTTTCTAATATGGTATACTTATAACGTTACCGTGTATATGAAATTTATTGCACGTCTTAGGAAAAAAATTTTAGAACATTTCAGATGGGTCGCCGGATTCGGCCTTGTTGAAAGCATCGTAGGGGTTGCTATTTTTGCTATCATTGGGGTGAGCGTTTACTCGACCTATGTTCGCATTTTTCAGGTAATACGGGCTACAAAAGAAAAGGATGCGGCCATAGCGCTTGCAAACGAAGAGTTCGAAGTCGTACGGAACCTTCCGTATTCCGACGTCGGAATCATGAATGGCATTCCTCCGGGAAAGATTCCTGCGACACAAGTTTTTCAACGCGCGGAGGGGCGCTATACCGTTTCGACAGTCATCCGGAATATTGATGACCTGTTCGACGGAACCGCGGGGGGAACTCCGAATGACCTTTCGCCGGCAGACTATAAGCTCGCCGAACTTACGATTACCTGTACGAGCTGTCAGAGGTTTACTCCAATCGTGTTCAATACTCGTGTCTCTCCGAAAAATCTCGAAAGTGCCTCAACAAACGGCTCTCTTTTTGTCCAAGTGTTTGATGCAAACGGTAATGCTGTAAAGGACGCAACTGTTCACATTGTAAACTCGTCTTCATCGATTGATATTACTGACGTTACCGACAATACCGGCTGGCTTCGCATCATCGACGCTCCTCCGGGCGTCAACGTATATCAGATAACGGTTTCCAAGAATGGATATTCAACAGAACAGACATACACGCCGGGGAGTCCCCAAAATCCGAATCCGATAAAGCCTCACGCGACGGTTGCGGTGCAAGAGGTGACCCAGACAAGTTTTGCCATTGACGGCCTCTCGACTCTCAACGTATCGAGTGTAACGGAAAGCTGTTCCGCCGTCGGGCCTCTAAATTTTCACCTGAAAGGCTCAAAACTTATTGGTACAAGTCCTGATGTATACAAATATGACGAGAATCCATATGTTACCGACAGCTCCGGCATAAAGGTTATTCCAGATCTTGAGTGGGACACGCTTACGATAACGTCAACAAACGCCGCCTATGATCTTGCCGGAACCATTCCGTTGTCTCCGATGGGCCTTGCGCCAAGTACAACTCAAAATCTTATGCTTGTTGTCGCCGACAAAGACCCGCAAGCCATTATGGTAACTGTGAGGGACCTCGGAACACAGCTTCCTATTTCCGGTGCAGAGGTAACTCTTACAAAGTCCGGATATTCTGGAACCGCAACGACGGGGCGTGGTTTTTTAACGCAGACAGACTGGTCTAACGGACCGGGAAACGCAACTTCGACTGTCGACCCAAAAGCATATTTTTTCGGAGACTCAACCCTTGACGACCAGTCGAGTCCGCCTGGGGACCTTACACTGAAAAAAATTGGCCAGTTCTACCAGCCTTCCGGAACGCTTATTTCTTCAACATTTGATACTGGTTCTGCCGGTAACTTCTATCAGCTCTTATGGAATCCGGGTTCGGAACCGCCCCAAACAGGAGCCGATAGCATCAAATTCCAGTTTGCGGCAAATAACGACGCTTCAACGTGGAATTTTACAGGCCCCGACGGTACGGCAGATACGTATTATACATACGAGGACCAGAACTTGAGCAATGCGTATAACAATAAGCGTTATGCTCGCTACAAAGCGTTTCTCCAAACCGCAAGCACCTCTTACACGCCGACTCTTTCCGATGTTTCATTTACATTCTCTTCGCAGTGTGTTCCTTCCGGTCAAGTGCTTTTTAACGGTCTTTCGCCGGCAACATATTCGCTCACGGTAACAAAGTCCGGCTATCAGTCGTATACAGACTCTGATGTAAGTATCAACGGCGGCTGGCAGGCGTATGACGTTTCGCTTCAACCATAAAAAGGTTTCTATGTTTTTTCGCGAATGCGCCTACATCAGGAGAATAATGCAGGCTAGGGGCCCAGAAAGAGGTTTTACGCTTGTTGAAATGATGTTTGGTTTGTTTGTTATGGCACTTGTCGGCATAACAATTTGGACGTTTCTCGCCGACATTTTCCGTTTCAGCGACACATTTCAAAAAGGAGCAAGCTCCGAGCAGGAAGTGAGGACTGTGTTCAAGCTGTTTACATCGGAACTTCGTTCTGCAACGCAATCTGCCGGGGGAGCATTCACTCTTGCGGAAACTTCAACTTCTTCCATCAGATTTTACAGCGACATTACGGGAGATGGTCAGGCAGAACAGCTTCACTATTATAGGTCAGAAACTGACTTCATCCGCGGCGTGATAAATCCGGTCGGGGGAATATACGCAACATCCACCGAGTCCGCATCAACTGTTATTCAAGGCATCCGCAATGCAGCGTCTTCGGATATTTTTCAGTATTACGATAAAACGTACACAGGCACGACTTCGCCTCTGGCCCAGCCCGTCACTTCTTCAGAGGTTCGGCTTGTAAAAATAACGCTGAATGTTGACCCTAACCTCGGACGGGCTCCGGCCTCAACGACATTTATTACCGAAGTAATGATCAGGAACCTTAAAGATAACTTATAATCATGAACCGGGACCAGAAAAACAAACAAAGCGGACAGCTTATTATGCAAGTTCTGGTTTTTGGCGCAATTGCTATTTTTCTCATTGGCGGCCTTGCATCGTGGGCGAATCTCAATATGAAAGTATCTCGGAGATCATATAACCGCGAAATGGCGCTTCAGATAGCGGAGGCCGGTATTGACTATTACCGTTGGCATTTGGCGCATGCGCCCAACGACTATACGGACGGGACAACAACGCCGAGTCCGTATATCCATAATTTTACCGATAAAAACGGTGATATTCTCGGGAAATTCACGCTGACAATCGTTCCTCCGCCGGTCGGCTCAACTGTTGTAACTATTCACTCGTCTGGAACCGTTCTTGCCGATCCGGCAATCGCGCGTTCCATCACAACCCGCCTTGCCATTCCATCGTTTGCAAAGTATTCGGTTGTTGCAAACGCATATATGCGCTTTGGCGCGGGTACAGAAATCTTCGGCCCCATACACTCAAACAATGGAATCCACTTTGACGGGCTTGCTCATAATATTATTACAAGCTCTCTTGCGACTTCAACCGACCCGGACCACTCGGGGGCGGCCGAGTGGGCGGTGCATACGCATCTTGCCCCGGTTGACCCCTTGCCTCCGATAGCGATTCCTTCCAGGCCCGACGTATTTCAGGCAGGAAGACAATTTCCGGTCGCAACAGTTGATTTTACGGGCATCACATCGGACCTTTCTCAGATAAAAGCGAACGCACAGGCGAACGGGAAATATTTTACCCCATCGGGCGCTTTGGGGTATCACATTGTTTTAAAAACCGACGACACATATGACGTGTACCGCGTGAATACCCTTGTTTCCGCCCCTGGCGGGTGTGCGAGCGGGGGAGTGTCGGGATGGGGAACATGGAGTATCGCCGGAGGAGGAGAAACATTCCTTCAAAATTATGCAAACCCGACAAATGGTTTGATATTTGTAGAAGATAACGTCTGGGTTGACGGACAAATCAACACTGCGCGCCTGACCATTGCGTCCGGCAGGTTTCCAGATAATCCGGCAACGCGGACGAATATCATCGTAAATAAAGACCTATTGTATACAAATTATGACGGACAAGATGTTTTAGCGCTTATCGCGCAGAATAATTTCACGGTCGGGCTTAAAAGCAGCAACACATTTCGGATAGATGCGGCTCTTATCGCCCAAAACGGACGCGCCGGAAGGTTTTATTATAATTCGAACTGCGGCGCGGAGTATGTAAGGAGCCAGTTAACGCTTTACGGCATGATTGCCACAAACCAGCGCTATGGTTTTGCGTATACCAACGGAACCGGATATGCGACCCGTATAATCAACTATGACGCAAATTTGCTCTACGGCCCGCCTCCAAGCTTTCCGCTCACTTCGGCGCAATATTCAATACTTTCATGGCAGGAGGATAAGTAAAAAACGAACAGTCCCGCTTACGTGGGACTGTTTTACTATTTGGGTAGTTCCTTTGCGAAATCTTGAAGTGTGGTGTTTGTTTAAAAAAGCCAGAAGCTATTTTACGGAGAATCGCGATTGACCACTTCCGCCAGTCTTCACCTCCGGCATTTCGGCGAAAAATCCGGCGGTATTGAGAAAAGAACGGAAAGCCGGTTCAATTCGGCTGTAGGGCATAAAATATGTTATATCACTTTTCGTATAGTACACCCTCCGTATCTGCAATAACAACATCATCAACAAAAAGTGTCTGTTCTTTATGGGTTGAATTCGACGTCTGCCCGACTTCAACTACATCATAAAAAGCCCCACGCGGCATATTTTGCCCCCTCCCTTCAACAATTTTTTTGCCGTCCTGCCATACTTCGCTCACGCCGTCGGCGCCAGTTGATAACTTTAGATGGACTTTTATATGCACCCACTGATCGCGCGGAAAAATGGTCGGCGATGATAGTTGATAATAATCAGGGCCGGTGAGCGTCTTTCCTTCAAGAATTAAATAATTATTTCCGTTTTTGCCTGCAAAAAGCAGGCGCCGTTCTTGACGGTAGAGTTGAATCGAACCGACATCGAATATAAAAAGATTCTCAATATCTTGCGTGCCGGGAATATAGTACCAAGCCGAATACCAAAAGTTACTTCCCGGCGGGAAAAAAAGAGCTTCACGCTGAAGTGAGATTCTCTCAAGACTATCAGGATTTTGAGTTGTATATGTCTTCAAAGAAAAACTCCCAGAATGTGCTTGCTCGGAAGAAATCTCAATTGTATTCTTTGGACTGCCTAGCTTTTTTCCACCCTCGGCAAGATTTACAATCGAATGCCATCGATCAGGACTAAATGTAATATCATTTCTGCAAATGGTCTTTTTCGGTTCGCTCTTTGAACACACGCTTTCAAAATCATCCGCAAACAAAGTTATACACTGAAAAATTTCATCTTGGCCGGCAATATTTTTCCCCGTTCGTGCACAATCTTCCTTAGTAAACGGCTTATCGGGAGAAAGAGGGGGGATATATAGGATGCTTACTAATCTTTTTTGGTTAAGAAAAACAAACAAGACCACTGATGTTAAGATCAGAAGTGATATGACAAAAAGACTGGTAGTTCTTTTCCTATTCACTTTGTGCACTGATCTTCGTTCCGCGCCTAAATCGAAAAGGGGGATCAGTATTTCAGTTTTTTATCTTCAGGCCGCGAATCGAGTTTTTTCAAGATAATCCAGCAAGTCGTTCAGTTTGCCTGTGGCTAGCCCGATAACAGTATCGGCGGCACCGTAATAAACGTACAATTCGTCACCAACTATAACTGCCGCCGACGGAAATGTTACATTTGGCACAAGCCCTTCGCGCTCGTAACTGGTAACTGGCTGCAAAATGTATCCAGGCACTCTGGCAATCAGTTTGTGTGGCTCATTGGTATCGGCCAGCGCCGCCGTTATGGTCCACGTATCGGACATAGATTCAGCCGAATAGATAAAAAGCCATCCACGTTTCGTTCTTATTGGCGGCGCGCCGAGTTCCGGGCCACGATGCAACCACCAATCCGTTCCAAGCAGTGCAGTTTCCTTTGTATTTTTAAGGAAATCGCCCCATTCTTTTTCCGAAGGTTGAAGCAATTTTTCTATTGAATCATAGTAGCGCACCGCGACATGAGAATTTGTGGAATCGGAAGAAATGGTTAGAACCAGCCCAACCTTTCCACTATTTACTAATTCTGGGAAAAGTGCGGCTGCTTTTGAAGTTGTCGGCGGTCCAATGATTCCGTGCTTTTGTACAGAAACAAAATCTTTTGTTGTCGCTAACGCGATGCGTATGTTAGATCGCTTGTTTTTATCTTCAAGCGGAGCGTCTATGGCCGTATATGTTATGTAAAAAGTGTCATCGAATTTTGTTATGCGCGGGTCTTCACAACCAAAGCGGTCATAATCTGTATCCGGTGAAATAAGTGGTTTTTCTCTCGCGATAAAACTTTTTCCATCTGTGCTTTCGGCATAACCAATATACGAGATTTGGTTTCTAAAACGGAATCCTGGGCGAGTCAATATCCGCGTTGTTTCTTTCAACTTGCTCGGATATGTTCGATACAACATCCGAAAGACATCTTCATCCCGGACAACACCGGGGTTAAAAACAGCTTTCGACTCAAAAGAAACATTTTTGCGAGGCATCAAAATTGGTTGCGCGTTCTCGTCACTGGGATAGCGCGAGAGACGAAATTTATTATTCATAGCATGTACATTGTAGTTCTTTCGCCGAAAAGAATCAAATACTCTGGAACAAACTTTTTGAAAGTTAGAGCGAGGACGGCGCGGGATTCCTCCCCTAAGTTCAGAGTTGTAGTCAATTCTTAAAATAGTTCGGACGGTTTTCGCCCAGCGAAATTCCGAAGTCGCGGCTCCGCCGCGCCAACTTGTCCATCAGAAGCTTTAGTGGAGGAGGATGACAATTTTCCCGATTTTTCCGAAATCTTTGATTTCGTGAAAACTCGAGGAACCTCGTCCGCGACCGCAGTCGGGACGGGACAAGTTTTTCTTTGGTGGCCGTTAATATAAGAAATGAGTTCTTTGTACTTATCAATAATTGGCGTGGGCAAGTTTTTTTGAAATACGGAAACAAGAAATTGAAGTTGTTGCGACCGCTGACTGAATCGAGGATCTGGATAATTAGCGAGGTGCTTTTTGCCGATGTCAATCATGCGCAGCATGTCTTCAATTTGCGGAGGCTCTGAAAAATTGATTTCTCCCTGAACCTCTTCCTCTTTAATATCGTGATAATAAAGAGCCGGGGCATAAATAAGATTCCACAGTTCGGCGCGCGTCATATTAAAGTCCGGGTCGGAGGCAAACAGAAATTCTTGAACAGTTTTTGTTGTCTCCCAGTATGTGATATCGGGAATAGTTCGAATGTCTTGAGCGGCTTCCTCATCCACACCCTGCAGACCGAGCTCTTTGAACTCTCGTAGGTGTTGATTCTGTTTTTCCCCAACCGGAGTCTTTTGGATCAGACTTCCATAAATCATTCTGTGCAACCCTTTGTATGCCCCCTCTGGATGAAGCGCTTTTTCTGCCATACGATTGGCAAATAAACCGAGAGTTCCAACTGCCTTAAGACAACCCACAATATCTTTGCAGTTTCTTTCTAAAGTTTCTGTTGAAGGCCCAAGGTTCGGTCGGTCAAAAAAATCGTCAACGAAATGAGCTCCGTAAGTATGGTATGCTTTCACCGCTATCTCGTTCAGGTTTAAGTCGGCAGGAATTCCCAAGATGAAGGCTTGCACCTCAACATCTTCGTAGGAATGAACTTTACTCATGTGGGGGTTTTCAAAACCGAATTTTGCTATATCAGCTTCAAATTTTTCTCTGCCCTTGCGTACTGCTGTTAAAATTTTTTCGTGTTCCGGAATAATGGAGTAAAGCTTTTCCAATTTTGGTGGCAAATCTTCAGAAGCTAAACTTCGATGAAATTGTTCTTCTTGGTTTCCCATAATTTTTTTATCAAAATGTGGACCTTGGGAGAATCGTCCCGATGGCTTTGCCATCGCGGATCCTCGATCTTTCATCATTATAATAAAAATAAATGATGATCGGGAGGCTCCCGCATCCCGGATGTCCCGACGGCAGTGGTGGACCTTGGGAGAATCGAACTCCCGCATCCCGGATGTCCCGACGGCAGTGGTGGGATATTCTAAAAATGGCGCGAACCCATTTTGAACGAAATTGCTGACGCAATTTTGCAACAGGTAGCTCGCGGGCAAAAAATTTCCTCCCCCCAACCCCCTCCATTTTTTGCCCGCTCGCCAAGAAAAGCAGTTGCGAAAAACTACTTACTTCTCTTCCTTTCCGCTAATCGTTTTCTCGCCTCAAAACGTTCCTGCTCGGTCTTGCCGTTTTTGACACAAACCTCCTCATGCTCCTTTCGTTCTTCATCAGAACGGAGGGAATTTTCACAAAATGAACATTGATAAAAAGCCATAGCAAAATAGTTATTACTGGAGTAGGTTTAACTTCTTCAAAATTTCCGTCCCAAATTCAGCAACGGATTTAGTTGTCTTTAGGGCCTCCATAATAATTCCTGGGTCGTTTATTGATAAATGTCCCTCGTTTAAAAAATCTTTATCAACATCAAGTACACCACCCTCAAGCACCCTAACTTTCCCGGTGTTCTTAAATGACCCACCAACACGAACTTGTGCTCCACCCACTGTCATTTTTGTAGATTCTGTATTCTCTACTTCTCCACTGCCGTCGGCATTTTTTCGAATTATTAGGGTCATATTTAATAACTTCTGCAAGTATTATCCTCGCAATGGAACTGATAAAAACTTCCGGAGGAATCGGAAATCGTTCCACCTGAACCCTCCCACCGAATCTGCCACTGCGGATTGGTGAAAGTCGGTGCTTTGATGGGGTCAAGATAGAGGGGTGGGAAAGAAATTTTTGAATCCAGCCGATATTTCAACTCATCTGCTGACGATTTTATTCTGGATAATTCATAATTTGTTTTATCTGCATCTGTAACAGTCCCACATCTTATTTGTCGTAAATAGTTTTGAGTAGCTGGATCAAATATGCGCTCGTTTTCTGGTGTTAGAGCCATAATACAATCTATCGTCTGTTTTTCAGCAGCAATTCTTTGTTGTTGTTGATTTGATAAAATGGCGTTATATTGAATTATCATTTTATCGATTTCTTCTCTAAACTTAATGTTAGAGAAATAACCATCCATAAAAACTGGTCTGTCGCACATCGATTTAATATCCGCTTCCGAAAGACAGAACCGCCTTACATTCGCTAGTTGCTCTATTGTTGGAGGCGGTATATAGGATTGCAACATTTCTGCTTCGCTATTTTTGCGAACCCACTGATTACCTTCTTTTCTGTAGTACCGTTTTTCACCCAAGGCATTTGTAATTATTTGTGAAGTCCAGCCCTTCTGATCGGCTGATACAAAATATTTAGCCTCAAGCTCTGTCCATGTTTCAATTGGTGGAGTGATTGGCTTTGATAAATTATTATCAGAAGTCATCGGGGACTTGGTTGTTTTTGGCAAAGAAACAACAGGAGCAGGCGCGGGAGTCGGTTTCTTCTTTAGTTCCTCAATCTCTTGTTTTAGTTTCTCAATTTCAGCAGCTTGATTCCCATCATCGTTCTGCTTCAATTCCGCAACCTCTTTTTTTAGTTGTTCAACTTCGCCCTTCAATTCGGCAATTTGTTTCATCGCTTCCTTCTGTCCTTTTTTGCTTGCTTCAATTGCTCTCGTTATCGCTTCTTTTGCCTCATCGGGCACTTTAGCCAAAACATCCGCTAAAATTTCTTGATGTTTTGAAGTATTATCGGCAATCGAAGTAAGTAATGCCTCGGCTTTTTCTTTATCTGAAACATCTTTGGATTTTTCTGTCGCGAAAGCGATATTGTTCTCGTAGTTTGTTATAGCCGTTTTAACCGCATCGGTGTTATTATTTTGTGCCACTGCTTCCGCTTCAGCTAATCGTTCGTCTGCATATTCTAGTGCCTTTCTAACTTTATTTTCAGAATTGAAAGTAAAAAATAGATTTATTTTTTCAAAAGCCATGTCAAAACCATACCAAAAACTTCCGGGTTTAACTCCGGCATTTGTTGCGGCTGAAGCGGAAGCAGGAGACACAAGGACAACCGCTGAAATTAAAGCTAAAGCAATCAAAAAGGTCTTCATTGCTTAGATGCTAACTTATTTTTAGATTTTTCGCAACCGCTTCTTCTTGAGAAGTGGCATGTTAAAATCAAACTGCTACCCATTGCTTTGACCCGCAAATTTTGCTAATTCTGGAGCGAGTAAGGGGAATCGGACCCCTATCTCAACCTTGGCCCCAAAAAATTTGCTGCATTTGAGCGGATGACGGGAATCGGACCCGTGTCTCAACCTTGGGAAGGTCGCATACTGCCATTGTACTACATCCGCAAATTTTATCGGGATTGCGTTTTGTGGCTTCTCCCGACTACTGTCGGGATTCAGACAAAACGGGAGCCCCGTTATTTATTATATTATTATAGGAAAACGGGATTGCGTTTTGTGGCTTCTCCCGACTACTGTCGGGATTCAGACAAAACGGGAAGAAGCTGGCATAATACCATTATACGATACCCGCGAACTATTCACCAAAAAAAAGTGTTATACCATAACTTTATGTTTGACTCTTCTTGGTTGTTTTTATCGCTTGACTGACTATTTTTCACCGCCGATCCGTTGTTCGCGCCGGCGCCTTTTTTCGTGATGATCACCGGCTGTTCGCCTGGTTTCTGAAAATTGAGCTTTTTGCGCGCTTCTTTTTCTATGTAATTCTTGTCCTCCAGTCGGCCGACCAGCGCTTTCAAGTCTTCCGACTTTTGGCTTAGCTCAGCCATCACCGCGTCTAGTGTTGTAACTTTTTTGTTTATCTGGTATTTTTCATATGAAACGCCGTATATTTTATAGCCAAGCATAATAATCGCCGCCAAAAGCGCCAAAGCAACAAAAAACTTTATAAACCCGCGGCTTTTTTTATTCCGTCGTTTCATCCCTCACATAACTAGCACAATATTTCATGCAATCTTTGAAAGATAGCGTAAAGTTATGTACTGGCTATTTAATACCCTCACATAATATTATAAAATAAACAATGCTAGTTATGTGAGGGATGCATACATAACTATTCTATCATACTATGTTAAAGTACAAAAAAACTGCGAAAATCGTCTGGATTGTCTCCGCGGTCATCGTCATCACGTCTATGATCGCGTTCACACTCATTCCTCTCCTCCGTTAAAATTACTTCTGTAAAACTTTAAAATAAACTTCCGGCGGGATGTTGACCCGCCCGATTTCTTTCATTTTCTGCTTCCCTTTTTTCTGCTTCTCAAGCAGTTTGCGCTTGCGCGTGTAGTCTCCGCCGTAAAGATACCCAGTCACGTCTTTGCGCAAGGCCGATATATCGGCGCGGGCGATCACTTTTCCGCCGAGCGCCGCCTGTAAGGATACGGCGAAAAGCTGTTTGGGAATTATCTCTTTCAATTTCTCCACCAGCGCGCGCCCTCTTTTTTCCGCCTGAGCACGCGGGACGATCTGCGAAAACGGCTCAACTAAATCGCCCGCCACCAAAATATCCATTTTTGCCAGATCATTTTTCACGAAACCGATTATTTCATAGTTCAAAGAAGCGTAGCCGGAGGTCGCCGACTTCAGCCGGTCGTAAAAGTCTATGATGATCTCCGCCAACGGCGCTTCGTAGAAAAGCAAAACTTTTTCCGGCGTGATGTATCTGGTGTCTTTATAAATTCCGCGCGATTCGTCCAGCAATTGCATCACCGCGCCGAGATACTCGCTTCTGGTCAGTATCTCCAATTTCACATATGGCTCGGCGATTTCCGTCATCTGGCTCTGATCCGATAACTGTGCCGGAGTATAAATAATAAATTGCGTCCCGTCTCTCAACGAAACGGAGTAAGACACCGACGGCACGGTGATAAGAGGCGCGATGCCGTATTCTCGGCTCAACCGCTCCCGAATAATATCCATATGGAGCATTCCCAAAAAACCGCACCGAAAACCGCGGCCGAGCGCCTCGGACTGCTCCGGCTCAAAATAAAAAGACGCGTCGTTCAGCTTCAGCTTGGAAAGAGCGTCGCGCAATGTGTCAAAATCACCGGCGTCTTTCGGGAAAAGACTGGCGTAAACCACTCTTTGCGGGTCTTGATATCCTTTGAGCGGATCGGCCGCCCGTCTTTGAGAAAGCGTAACCGTATCGCCCACCTGCACTTTGTCTATCTCTTTGAAACCGGTCGCGATATATCCGATTTCGCCGACGCAAAGCGCGTCTTTTTCCTCGTATTGCGGGCGAAAAACGCCGACTTCCATCACTTCTGAATCGGCGGCCCCGGCCATGCATCTGATCACATCTTCTTTCTTAACACAACCGTCAACCACGCGTGTATGCGCCACCACTCCTTTATAAGTGTCATAAATAGAATCAAAAATAAGCGCTTTTAACGGAGCGCTCTGGTCCCCAATGGGCGGCGGCACTTCCCTCACCACTTTTTCCAGCAACTCCTGGACTCCTTCTCCGGTTTTGGCAGAGATATGCAATATTTCGTTTTCCGAAATATTAAGAAGCTGGGATATTTCTTTTTTAGCTTCATCAACGCGCGCGTTGGGCAAATCAATCTTATTCACCGCCGGGATGACTGTGAGCCCGAGTTTCTGCGCCTGCTCCAGATTGGCCAAAGTCTGCGCCTGTACACCCTTGGTCGCGTCCACAAGCAAGATCGCGCCTTCCACCGCCGCGAGCGACCGCGACACTTCATACCCGAAATCCACATGACCTGGCGTGTCAATCAGATTCAGGATATGTTCTGAATTTGATAGCGGCCGATAAATCATTCGGACGGGCTGCATTTTGATTGTTATACCTCTCTCTCGTTCAATGCTCATCGTGTCCAGCATCTGATCCTGCATTTTTCTTTTCTCAACCGTGCCTGTTAATTCCAAAAACCTGTCCGCCAAAGTGGACTTGCCGTGATCAATATGAGCCAATATCGCAAAGTTTCTAATATTCTCTTGATTCATACGCATTAAAATAACACACAAGCGATAAAAATAAAAGGCAGATCATGCCCAGAATCAAAAAAGAAAAGGGGCGTGCTAATATTTAAAGCACGCCCCTTTGTTGAAATTAAGATTACTCCGCCAGCAACTCTTGTTGCCGCGCGGTAAGCTTTCCGCCTTGCTCATTTTTGATAAGAGCTTTAAGAGTGGAAACTCTACCCACGCGTCTAGCAGCGGCTGCGGAAAGCGCGTCAATAAGCTCATCAATCTGATCAAGCCCGAAAAACCTTGCTCCGGTTTTTTGAGCTATTTCCTCAAATGACTGCCGTGTTACCCTAGCCCCATATCCTTCTGACTGTCTTGACGGCCGAGCAAAGACGGTATATATTTGCTTGCCCTGATTCGCGAGGCGGGTAATAATATCACGGTAATCCGTTTGCTGCCTAACATCATCAACTACACCGTGCGGCGGAGCGTCTCCGACAACTACTCCGAAAGCGCCTTCCCCGGCTTGCAGTATTTTTTCAAGCGCCACTTCCACTGCTTCCGGGAAATCACCTCCGCCGTCGCAAACGATATTCCTGATAAATGCCTCAATTTCTACCACGTTGGCAGTGAGAGGCAATTCCTCGATAAGTTTTTTGCCATCGCAATAATCACGGTAAGCGATAAGCGAAATGCGAATGCCGGGTATTAATTCCGACACGCGCTTTACAAGTTTCTCAATTCCTTCCGACGCTTCCCGCCAAATCCATTCCATGGAGCCGGTGGCATCAAAGGCCAATATCATCTCATTGACGGAACATTCCTCCACGCGCTTATACGCGTCAAGGCCGGCCTTCTTCTCCAGCGCGTCAAGTGATTCCTTTTGATCTATACTTAACGGCGTTCCTTTCTTTACGAATATTGCGAGATTACCCATTTCTATCTCTCCTTTCTTTAAAACTGCATTGTTATATCATACGCTTTGCGACGATCCGGACGGCTCAACGCCGCGTATGCATTATTAACCAGCACAGTCAGCAACTGTAGATACTTATTTCCTTGGTGCAGATCTGGATGAATAACAGAGATAATAGCCCGATACGCCGTTTTTATGTCATTGCCATCCGTCTTTTTGGGGACCCCAAGCAAATCGTAAAACGTGATTTGGCTTTTGCGGGCTTCAAGAATATCACCGACGGTCGCAAGCTCGGAAAGAGCGCCCAATAATTGCTCCCGTGCCGCCTCATATAGAAGCTGCTCTTTGCAATGCCTGTTGAATATGTCAGTGCCCTTATCGCGGAGCGCCATAATAACCGAAAGTGCGTCTTCTCCGCCATGGGGAATCAGCTTGCCGCTTAAAATACGAATCTCCTGATAAATTTGCCGAGCTTCTTCGCGTTCGGCCGCGCTTATCTCCCATTTTTTCGCAATTCCTTTCGCTTTCGCGAGAAACCGTAACGCCACAACGGCATCAAACGGAAAGAAAGCTTGATGCACGCGCGAAATCTCCGCCTGAAACATCCCTTTTTCTTTCTCCGCCTTAGCGATTTTGAGCGCAATTTTCCGCGCAAAAGAGCTGTGCCAACTATATTTCAACAGAATATTTCCGTCCACCAGCGCGAATATCAACATAACATGCTTTATCGCCGCCACCTTCTTTAATTTCGCAAAATATCCTTTTGAAATGATCAAGTTAGTGCTGAACATGGTGACGAGAAAAACAAAGAAAGATGAAACGAGAAAAATAAAAGTACCGGCGGATTTATCATCGGATAAAGGAATATGCTTATTAAGAGAAAGTATGCGGTTAATGACCACTATCGGAATTTGTTTCCTTAATTCGCCTGAATCCACACCGCTCTTATTACCTTTATTTTGCGCGAGCATTTGTTCTAATTTAGAAATTCGTTCCAAAAGAATTCGCATGTCCGTATTTTTAACTGCCGGCTGAGGCGTCACTGGATGCGCCAATGTTTTTTCGATGTTCTTGATGAGCGCATTTGTTCTTGAATCTGCTTTAATCTTGAGCCCGCGCATAAGCCGGCTGAATTTTTCTCTATCAAGATTGTCATCGGCATAAAACGCGAGAATAGCGAGATCATACGCTCCGGCGACCTGAAATTGTTCAGCCGCCAAAACGCTATTACCTCGCCAATAGTAACTGATTCCATTCCAGAAAGCGCGATCGGTATCATTCTTCTGCGATAACGCGTAACGCCCGAATTGATCGGACGCGTCTTTATATTTCTCCAAACGGACATTCGCTATGCCCAGCTCGTAAGGAGAAATCTCAAGACCGTAATCAGCAATCGCTTTTATTGCTTCTTCAACGTCATCCTTTGATATGCCTATATCCTCATTGAGTATATACTCTGTTAAGAAACGATCGGCGCGCTGTTTTTCGGTAAGACGGATAAAATCCGGGCTGTCAGCCATAAAGCCGGATAAAGAAAACAGCATGCCAATAAAAATGATGGTTGCCAATACATACACAATAATCTGGACTGTGTAATTCCCGTTCTTCCCCCCAACTAAAAACCCTGGGAATCCACCACTGTTATCAAAACATAAAACGCTCACCGAAACAGATGAAGCAACTACCAGCAATCCGCAAATCACAGCACCAAACCAAGATGAGTCAACAAAAAACGACCATCCGCAGATGTAGAGCCAAAAGAAAATAAAAACACATGAAAAATAGATATATCCCTTCTTTTCTTTCTTCTTTTCTCTACGCGCCAAATAGTTGCCTATAAATCCGGCGGCAATCCCCAACAAGACAATAGTTAGTGATCCCAGCCAATAACCTCCGTAATTCAGTACTGCCCCCATGCCAAATGTTTCCATAGCCACACACCTTCCTTTCTGTTTTTTAACGGTTTATGTACATTTATTCTTATTAACTTTTCAATGTACTATACTTTAGAGAATATGATATCCTATATCACAAAAGTAAATTGTAGTCAAGCTACAACTTCTCTGAACCGTTGACTTGGATCGGGAAAAGGCGAGAGAGGAAGATGCGCTTGACCGGCAGGGTAAAAAGATTCCAAAAGACGAAAAACTCCGGAATCTTGAAAATAAAAGACGCCGAAACATAAACCGCTGTTCCGACCAAAAACGCCGCCGCGCCTTGCGCGAATATGCCAAAAAAAGTGTGCGTATCAACAATCATAGCCGTCAGATAAAGCGCCGGGTAAACCGCGATCGCCATTAAAGCCGAGGCGGCATTGATCCGTAAAAGAGAGTATAAAATCTTGCCTGAATCAAAATCGTTGATTCTATTGGAAAAAGCGAAATAAAGCCAAAGAAAATTGATAATGCCTGAAGCGGAAAAGGCTAAAGGCAAAGCGATGACGGCGATATCGTTCAGATCGGAAATTTTGAAAACCGCCGCGACGAAATCAGCGAAAGCGCCGCCCGCTTTCAGCAAAGACAAAAAATAAAAACTGAAAAAGATGTTGAGCGCGGCGGAAACAACATTGATTAAAATCGGCGTCTTGGTGTCCTGAATGGCGTAAAAAGCGCGGGAGAAAAGCGGGGTTAAACTTTGCGCGAAAATGGAAAGCGCGAAAGCTCCCAAAGCGGCGGCGGTCAGCCGAGTATCTTCCCAGGAAAATTGCCCGTAGCCCAACACCACCCGCACGATCTGCGCTCTTTCCAAAATCAGAAAAACCGACAACGGAATAACCAGATAAAGAATCTGATTGACGGTAAGATAAAATTCGTTCAGGAAACCGCTGATATCGTTTCTGGCGTATCGGGCGCTAAGCGAAGGGAAAACCGCGCTGATAAAAGACAGGGCGACTATTCCGATCGGCACATATTGCAAATCATTGGCGAAATTGAACACTGAAACACTGCCAGAAGATATGGCCGAAGCGATCGCCGTGATCACGATAAAGTTAATTTGATAAGCGGCCAGGCCGACGGTACGCGGTAATGAAAGCCAGACTATTTTTTTTAAGCCCGGATGCGCCCAGTCAAAAACAAGCCGAAACTTAAACCCCAGTCGCGCCAAAGGCGGAAGCTGGATCAGAAAATGAAAAAACGCCCCCAAAACCACGCCCAAAGCCAGACCGGCCACTCCAAACGGTCGAGCCAAAAAAAGCGCGCCGACGATGATACCGATGTTGTAAAGCACCGGTGCGAGCGCGAAGCTGAAAAACATTTTATGCACTTGCAAAACATTGCTTAAAATATTAGAGATGCCAAGAAGAATCGGACTTAAGAACATTATCCGGCTGAGCGCGACGGTCAGGCGCATTTTTTCGGCGTCAAATCCGTAAGCGACGAAAGACATCAGGGTCGGCATAAAAATAATTGCCAAAACGGAAAAAGCGACAAGCAAAACGGCAAACACGGTCAGAACCACATTGAGCAACTTCCGAGCCGACTCTTTGTCTCGAGCCAGATGCTCGGCAAAAACCGGTATGAAAACCGAACTCAGAATACCGATAACTAAAATGTTATAGATAAAATCCGGCACGCGGAAAGCGGCGAAATACGCGTCCAGCGCGTCCCCCGCTCCGAACTCGCCGGCCAAAATTCTATTTCTCAAAAGGCCGAGAATTTTCGCGACAAAAGAAAAAAAGCCGATGACCACGGCGGCTGAAGCAACTACGCTGAATTCCCGATTGAAAAAATTCCTAAAATTCATTCAAAATTATCATTTAAATAACAAAATATTTTTCTGTCATTCCCGACCTGATCGGGAATCCAGTGAATCGCGATAAATCCCGGATTCCCGCTTTCGCGGGAATGACAAAATGATTTCATAATCCAGTATCATTTGATACATTGAAAAACAGATCTTCTGAAAAATCGCCGTTGTATATTGATATTGGTTCGTTGTCGCCCGCCCGGCGCGTTTTGAAATCAAGTTCGCTTTCCACGCCCGGCTGTTTCTGAAAAACAGAATCAACCTCGCCCCGCGCGTCCGCCGAAAACGGCAATTTATATTTCACGGCGACTAGCGTCGGATATTCGGAGGACACTTCTACCCAACCGCCGTAGACCGCCTTGTCGGACTCTTGAAAAATATGAATATTCGCGTCCGAATCAACGCGCGTCGCTTTTTCCGATAAAACGACATCCTCGTCAGTTTTAAATTCGCCATTTGAGTAATCAACCGCCGGAACGCCGATTTGTGGCGCGAAACCGGAAACGGATACAAGCTCCGAACCTTTCGGGACATAGAACCGCCAGTATTCCGGCACTGATTCAGAAGACGATTTTTCCGGCAATTCGTTACTGACATATTTACGCTCAACACGCACGGTATTTATAATTTCGCCGTTTTCCGAAATCTCCGTTTCTTTGACGATGCTTTGCTCCGTTGAAAGGGCATTGCTCGCGCCGGTCATATTGGAAACCCCCACCGCCAGATAATCCGCGCCTTCCGCCGAGGACACTTCCCCGCCCCAACCGAGTTCGGAAACAATATTCTCATATTTTTCATCGCTCAGCCACAGAAGCGCGTCTTTGCGCCCGGCATTCTCTTTGATTATGTCAAAAAGACCAGCCAGCTTATCTTCCGGCAAAAAAAACAGCTTGCCGAAAAGCGCCGCCGTGAAATCGTTGAAAACACGCTTGGTTTGACTGGCTCTTTTTTCGTCCAAAATATTGAAAGCTGTCAGGTGGCTGAAATTGTCTTTATCGATTGTCAGATCGTATTTCAATAATTCCACCGGACCGGTTATTTCAAGAAGCTTGAGAAGCGCCTTTTCGTTAAGCGCGATCACGCCATCCGGCCGGATGTCTTGCGATTTTTGGTAAAAATACGCGATCTTTTCGGCCGAAGTCGGAAAGTCCAAAAACCAGTTGGCATTGTGCAAGCTCCAAACCGTATCCATTTTTTGAATCGGCTTGGGCGGGATAACTTTTGTCTGAAGCTGTCCGTCAATATTGAAAACATCGTCAAAATATATTTTGGAAACTTGGCCGTTTTCAACCGTGAACGCGCCGGCTGACACTATCGCGCCGCCAGTTGCCCGAGCCTGACTTGTGTTTTGTATTACCGCTAAAAAAGTCCTGGGCCGGTCAGCGCCCGCCGCCCAAACGGCCAAATCAAGATAAGAAATTACACGGTCAAAACGCTCAATCATTTCGCCTGATTGAAAATAATCCCCCGCCCTGTCTCTCGTCTCTTTAAAATTCTTTTGGGCGCTTTTTATCTCCTCCAATGCGGCAGGCAAACTCACCGCATCTCTTGCCTGAACCGCTTTTAAGAACGATCCGAAACTGTCCGCGACTCCTAGACCAGCCCTGACCAATTCGTCTTCAAAATCGGAAACCGCGCCATCGCCCGATGAGAAAAGATTAAAAGGCCAGTAATGAGCGGCGCTTGACGCCAGAGCTGAAAGATAAGAATTGCCCGCCCCTGCCGAGCTGAAACTCTGATAGGCCGAATTGAATCCAAAAAACGACTCGCCCAGCCGGAATCCGGCCAACGCTTTTTGGGCGGATAAGATTTCTTCGTAGCCATTTTCAATCAATGTTCCGCTTTCAGCCGCCAGCCGCGCCTGCTTCTTGGAAACGGCAAAAAACGCTCCGGCCGAAACAAAAACCAGACAAACGGCCGCCAGCGCCACGGCGATTTTCATTCCGGTTTTTTTGTAAACCACTTTTCCGGGCAATACTTTGTAATACAACGTCGCGTCGCGCGTCCCGTTAGAAGTCGCGCTCATGACAAAGTCAGGAGTCCCTTCGGGACCGCTGGCGCGGCTACTTCTAACGGGACGAGCCGACGCGTAATACACATTGCTTTTCCGGCTCTCCTGCTCCAGATAGAAACTGACAAAATCAGTTTCTGGAGTTTGTGCGGTTGGGTTGATTTCTTTTTGATTCATGATTCTATGAACAATTACAAAACTCATTTTTCTGTCATTCCCAGCTTGACTGGGAATCCAGTCATGTCTGATAAGTCCTGGATTCCCGCTTTCGCGGGAATGACAGTCGTGAGTATTTTATTCATCCTAACAGGCTGATCGATCGCGTAAAAGCAAGATCAGAGTGCGCAGTAAAATTTTTAAATCCAAAAACAGCGACCAGTTTTCTATGTAGTAAGTGTCCAGCTTGGCCTCCTGCTCAAAAGGCAAATCGGACGATCCGTAAATCTGCGCCATACCGGTCATACCGGCTTTGATGGTCAGTAATTTTTTGTGGCGCTTTTCGTATTGCGCCACCTCTTCCGGCTCGTGCGGACGCGGCCCGACTAGACTCATCTCGCCTTTTAAAACATTGTACAGTTGAGGAAATTCGTCTATTCTTGTTTTCCGTAAAACACGGCCGACGCGCGTTATCCTCGGGTCGTTGCGCATTTTGAAGAGCGGGCCGGCATCCTTGCGCTCGTTGTATCTGAGCAGATCTTTTTTCAGGTCATGCGCGCCGTCAACCATAGAACGGAATTTATATAAATTGAATTTGCGCCCGCCGCTCACCCGCGTCAGCGCCACGAACGCCGGCCCTTTTGAATCTATTTTTATCAAAATACCAATCAAACCGAAAAAGGGAGCGAGAAACAAAAGACCGAGAAAAGATCCGAGAATATCCGCCGTCCGCTTAGCGACCTTCCCCCATCCGTCCAGCGGAGTGTGCTTGACTTCAATCAGCGGGATCCCGCGCACCACTTCCATTTCCACGTTGGTGGCCAAAGCCTGAAAAAGCGTCGGCGCGAAGCGAAAATTGAGATGAAATTCCTGGCAGAATTCAACCAGCTCCACGATGGCGTCTTTGGCGTAGTCGGCCTGCCCCACGATCACCGTGTCAATCTTGGGGTTGGCGATCGCCGCTTTGATCTCATCTAGCCGGATTTCCGGCATTTCTTTAACCACCCGATAACCCAGGGACGGATTGCGGTTCATTTCAACGGCCAATGTCTTTGACACTTCGTCGTTGCCTATCACCAAAACTCTCTGAACCCCGAGAGACCGATGCGCCGCGAAGTAGCGCTGGATTTTGCCTAGAATAAAACGACCGATAAAAACACAAACAACGGCGAAAAGCCAAACGGCCAGCACGATGAAACGGGAATCAAACCACTCTCTCTGCATAAAAATATAAATGATCACGCCCATCATCGCGAAAGACGCCGAGGCGATGATCTGGAAAAATTCCTCAAGCAGACTTTTGCGCTTGATGTTGTAAAGTCCGGTCAGCGCGAAAATGACGATCCAAAAAGGGATAACCGCTAAAAGAATGGCGATGTATCTTTCCAGCGGAAGGTTAAGATGAAAAAGCACCGGCCGGATTTGCGCGACCACGGCGCTGGTTCGCAAAAAATACGCCGAAAGCCCGGCCAAAAACAGCATTATGAAATCAAGCGGCACCAAGAGAACCGTAAAAAGCAAGAGCGATTTCTTCATATTGGTATCATACAAAAAAACAGCGTATTTTTCAATGCGCCGGTTTTTTATCAGATGCACATTCGGAGCAAACCGAGATATCTATAAGCCGGATTTTGTTTCCGATAAATCGGAAGACAATCATTTCTCTTGGCATAGCATTACTGCTATGCTCATGCGACTACCTTATTCCGCTCTCTTGCAAGCAAGGGCTGAATAAATTTGTCTTGCACCCCGCAAGGATTTAGCCGTTTCACCCCCTCACTTGCAAGCAAGTGAGGGGCTACATCCCGAATTAATCGGGACGTCCGACATCGTTTCCGATATCGGCGTCTCTGTTCGCACCTCTCGCATTACTGCGGCAGGCCGTTAGCCTATGCGTTCCCTAATATGCATCAGGGAGGAGTCCGGACTTTCCTCTATCGCACAATAGTGCAACAGCGATTGTCCAACATCTTCTGGTTTGCTCCGAATATGCGCCTTTTAAAGAGCATTACTATTATATAATGAAACGTCAAACAAGTCAAATCAAAAAAAGTAAAGTCGCAGTATTTCTGCGACTTTAGGGAACTGTATCCCTTGTAAAATGCTTTAGCAACCGCCCCGCAATGTTTTCTGCTGGCTAAAAAACCTTGATTTTGCCTTGGTGTCTTCTACTTCTTTACGACACCGGCGACATAACTCTATGTGTTCTTTGATTAATTTGATCTGAACACTTGATAGGTCATAGGGTGTGAGACTATAAGCAGTAATAATCTCGGGGTGCGGGTGGTTTTTAGCATCATATTCGGCTTCCCGAATACTAGCTAGTAAAGAACGGGAAATTGATTTCTTCATACACACACTCCTTTCATTTTTTTATTGTTTCTAATTTAAAGAACTCATTTTAATATACTATGTATCAGAAATTAATGCAACCAAATCAAAACAAAGACGAGTCAAGCGCGCGGTTGAGGGCCGCGTCGGCGAGCGCGTTTTGCTCGCGCGGAATGTGGGCGAAAGACACTTTCCCGAAATCCGTTTTGAGATTCCAAACTTCTATGAAGAGCTCTTGAATATGCTTGGTTGAGAGCTTGTATTCCCCGTTCAGTTGCCGGCACGCGAGCTCGGAATCCATTCGCATCTCCACTTCCATTTTTTTTGCGCTATCTTTGCCGTAAAGCGCTTTGGCTTTTTTCAGCGCGAAAATAATCGCCTTATATTCAGCTTCGTTGTTAGTGCCATCTTCCACCCGACAGCCATAAGTTTTGAGCGTCTCGCCGGTCGCACTGCCCGCAAACACCACCCCGATCGCCGAGGGGCCTGGGTTGCCACGCGATCCGCCGTCAGTGTAGATGATAAGTTTGTGCATAAAATTACTAATTTCTAAGCTCTAATTTCTAATGAAATGTCTAATGATTAAATTTCTAATGATGATTGTTTTTGATTTTGGGCATTGAGCATTTGGATTTTCATTAGACATTAGGATTTAGAAATTCGTCATTAGATATTTGGCTTTCTTATATCCTTTAATTTCAACTGTAGCTCTCTTGTCCCGTTCCACTCATTGGCTTCAAGCTCAAACACCGCGTCCAACTTATCACCCTCTTTTAAATTATCAGCGAGAGACGACAATCCGAATCCGATGCAGTCAAAAAACTTAAGCGACCCGTTTTCCAGAGTTGTTTTCAATTTTATTTTTAAATGGTCTTGGGAACCACCCACCTTGCGCAGAGACTGCGCCTCGGCTCCGCGCAAAAGAAATGCCGGTTTTTTATTGCCCTCGCCGTAAGGCTCAAACTTTTTCAACCAGTCAAAAAGCTCCCACCCGATGTCATCGGGAGCCGCCTCCGCTTCAACCGGCAAAATCGGGCGAAGAGCTTCGCGCTTCAGCGCCTCTTCTCCATAACTTAACAAATATTTTTTAAACCGGTCAAGTTTGTCAAGCGCGATCGCGAAACCGCCCGCCATAGAGTGCCCGCCGAATTCCATCAAAAGATCGCTCTCTTTATTCTGACAAAAACGCATTACCTCCACCACATTAAAACCGCCAATGCCGCGGCAAGAACCCTTGGCGTGACTATTGGCTCGGCCGTAAACAAAAGCCGGCCGGCCGTATCTCTCGGACAAACGCCCGGCAACCAAACCGACCACGCCCACCAGCCATTCGTCTTTGCCTATGAAAATAACCGGAGCACTCTCATCTATCATCGCCGTCGCTTCTTTCAATATCTGATCAACCACTTTTCTCCGGTCGTTGTTCAACCCCTCCACTTCCCGGGCGAAGCGCTCTGCCCGGTCTTCGTCCTCGGCGATCAAAAGTTCAAACGAAACCGTCGCGTGAGCCAGCCGCGAAGTGGCGTTGATGCGCGGAGCGATTGAAAAAGCGATTGTTTCAGATGTTATTTCGCCGTTGGCCGGAACGCCGTTAAAAGAGCGGGCTGGACGTAAATTAAGCAAGGCGCGCAAGCCGGCTCTTTTTGTTTTTTTCATCACAATCAGGCCGTATTTGACCAGCGTGCGATTCTCTCCGAGCAAAGGCACCATATCGGCGACCGAGCCGATTGCCGCCACGTCCAGGAGCCATTTTTCCGCGCCTTCTTTAACTCCCTTTTTCACGGCGTATTCCGATTTCAAAAGCGCGCCGGCCAGCTTGAACGCCACACCGGCCGCGCAAAAAAACTGAAACGGATATTCTTCGCCAGCGCTTTTGGGATTGATAATCGCGAAAGCGCGGGGCGGTTCGGACGGAACGATGTGGTGATCAACGATGATGACATCTCTTCCCTGCTCGTTGATAAAATCAACTTCCTTGGCGTTGGTTACGCCGCAATCAACCGTGATGATTAATCCGGTCTTTTTGTTTTTTAAAATTTCATCAAGCGCTTTTTTGTTCAGCCCATAGCCCTCGCTAAACCGATCGGGTATGTAAACATCCGAATTCGCGCCCAAAAGAGACAGCGCGGAGTAGAGGATGACGGAACCGGAGATGCCGTCGGCGTCATAGTCGCCGTATATGACTATTTTTTCTTTTTTCTCAATCGCCCGCAAAATCCTTTCCACCGCTTTTTCCATATCGCGGAAAAGATACGGGTCGTGCATATGCGCGCTGTAATCGGCGTCAAAAAACTCGTCAATCTTTTCTTGGGTATCCAAACCGCGGTTGAAAAGAAGCTGGGATATCAGGCGGGAATATTCAGGAAATTTTTGAACAAAATCATCGGGTGACGGTTGGGCAACCTGCCAAAGCACAGAATTATGAATCATGAATTATGAATCAAGAAATCAAACGTTGATTTTTTGTTTTTTGATTTAATGATTTCTTGATTATATGATCAGTCCTTTCTGCCTCAATTCCATCTTTGACTGTTCCATCGTGGTCATTCCGTCTTTGGCGCCGATCTGTATCGCGGAAAAAATACTGGCTAGGCGGTTCTCGCGAATCAAGCTCGCGACGGCCGGCGTATTCACCATAATCTCCCAGGACGCGACGCGCGCCCCGCCGCCCTTTCTTTGCAAAAGCTCGCGGGAAACGGCCGCGACCAGAATGTTTGAAAGCTGGTTTAAAATCTGCTGGATCTGATTGGGCGGAAAGATATTGACGATGCGCTCAATCGCCTCAACAGTGGAGGCGCTGTGAATGGTACCGAAAACCAAGTGGCCGGTTTCCGCGGCGGTCAGCGCCGTCGCAATCGTTTCCAGATCGCGCATTTCGCCGACCATAATAATATCGGGGTCCTGCCGGAAAGCCGCCCGCAGAGCGTCGGCGAAAGAATGGCTGTCCAGACCGATTTGCCTCTGCTCAATCACCGCCATCTTTTTGGGATAAACGAACTCAATCGGATCTTCAATGGTGATCACATGCGCTCTTTTTTCCTGATTGATCATATTGATAATGGAAGCGATCACCGAAGACTTGCCGGAAGCGGTGGAGCCGGTCAAAAGCACCAAGCCCTTTTTCAACTGGGAAAATTTATAAATGGTCGGATGAAAGTTTAAAAATTGCGGAGTGGGAATTTCATTGGAAACGATGCGGATCGCAAGCGCGAACATCCCCTGCTGAAGATGGATGTTGATTCTGAAACGATTATTGAGCGCCGAGTGGATGATGTCCACTTCCCGCCCCTGCGCCACCTGCTCGCGCATCGCTTCGGGCAAAATATTGAACACGAACTCCGCCAGCGCCTGCGGGTCAATTTCCTCATGAGCGATATTTTCCAGATTACCTTCTACTTTTGCCACTGGCACCTGGCCGGCGATAAAATAAACATCGGAGGCTTTTTTGGCCAGAGCAATGCTCAGATAATTGTGAAATATGTCGTTGATTTCCATGAAAGTAAGTTAAAAGTTTGTAAAGTTATAAAGTTCATAAAGTATGCGGCATTTCTGTTCCGACTTTACAAACTTTATAAACTTTTCACTTTATGAACTAATTTTAACGCTTCTATCCCCGGCATCGGCTCGCCGGCTAAAAATTCCAGCATCGCTCCGCCGCCGGTGGATACAAAGTCAATTTTATCATATAAACCGAGCTTATCCAACGCCGCGATTGATTCGCCGCCACCCACTACCCGGAACGCTTTGCCGCGGGCAATCGCTTTCGCGAAACTGTCGGTCCCGACGGCGAAATTAGGCAATTCGGAATACCCCAAAGGGCCGTTCCAAATAATGGTTTTGGCTTTTTCAACAATACTGGAAAAAAGTTCAATGGTATCCGCGCCGATATCCAAAATCAACTCGTCGTCCTCCACTTTCCCCACGCCGACTCGCTTGACCCAGGCATCCGAGCTGATCTCTTTAGCCACCACCACGTCAACCGGCAGATGCAATTTGGGCGAAGTCCAGTCAAGGTCTTTGAGCGTAACACTGACCGTCGGATCTGTCTTTGACTTACCGATCCCCATGCCTTTGGCTCTCAATACTTGGTTGGCGATCAATCCGCCCAAGAGAATATTGTCCGACTTGTCAAAAAATCTTTGTATCAACTTCAGCTTCGTTTCAACTTTCGCCCCTCCCATAACAATCACCAGCGGAAGCTTCGGCTTGTGATAAGTATGGTGCAAAATTTTCACTTCTTCGGCTAAAACAAACCCGGCGTAGGACGGGAGAAAGCGCGTGACTGCCGAAACTGAAGCGTGCGCGCGGTGCGAGACGGAAAAAGCTTCATTTACGTAAATATCGGCGAGCGACGCCAGCCGACTCGCGAACACTTCGTCGTTTTTTTCTTCCTCCGGGTGAAATCTCAGATTTTCCAGCATCAATATCTCGCCCGATTTGAGTTTGATGGAAGCGCGCTGGGCTTTCTCGCCGACGCAGTCGGAAACAAAAGAGACTTTATGCCCGATATCTTTAACCAGACGCTGGGCGATATTCTTCATGCTGAAATTAACCTTGTCTATCGCTCCGGTTTTCTCGTCAATCGGCCGACCGAAATGAGCCATCACGATCACTTTGGCCTTGTTTTTCACGAGATATTTCAGAGTGGGCACAACCCGCCTGATCCTGAAATCGTCTTCAATCTTGCCGTTTTCAACAAAAACGTTAAAATCCGCCCTCACCAGCACTTTTTTATTCCTGACATCCGCTTTGTCTATAGTTTTGAGACGCATATTTAAATTATATCATACAATTTATAGAAGTCATAAACCGCGAGCAACCAATCACCAATGTAAAATGTTAAAATCATCCCGACACAAATCGGGATGCTAAAATTTTACATTTTGATATTTACATTTTGAATTTTAACTTATTATTGTGCTATAATACTCCGATATGAACGAAGTACGAATTAACCCAAAGAAAAATATCATGATTCTCGGCGGCGGGTTTGGCGGCGTGGCTTGCGCGATCAGACTAAACAAATTGATGAAGCAACGCCCGACGCTGTTGAAAGATTTCAACATCATTCTGGTTGATAAAAAAAATTACCACCTTTACACGCCGGCGCTTTATGAAGTCGCGTCATCCGCGGCGGACGACGGCGCGCCCCTTAATTTAAAAAGAGTGGTTGTCACGCCGCTGGAAGAAATAGCTAAAGACACCGCGATCAAATTCATTCAAGGCGCGGCGATCAAGGTAGATGTGGAGAAAAAGGAAATACGGTTTGACGACGATACGGCTGTGGAATACGAGCATCTTGTTTTGGCTCTGGGGTCGGAGCCGGCTTATTTCGGTATCCCCGGGCTCAAAGAATACTCCATTCCTCTAAAATCTTTTGAAAACGCTATCCACATCCGCTCCGTTATCAGAAAAAAATACGAGGAAAAACAAAACGGCGCGGAAATCAACATAATCGTCGGCGGAGCCGGACCGGCCGGCACGGAACTTTCCGCCGAACTTATCGGTTACATCAAACGGCTGAATCAAAAATCGCGCAAAAACATCGCTTCGCGCGTCACGCTGGTGGAAGGGGCTCCCGATATTCTGCCCGGATTTTCGGCAAAAATCGTCCTCAAAGCGCGAGCGCGCCTTGCCAAGATCGGGGTTAAAGTAAAGTCGTTCTCAATAATATCAAAAACAGACGCGCGTTTTATTTATATCAAAGAAGAAGCTGTGCCGTACGACGCGCTCATCTGGACCGGCGGAGTGGAAGCCTGCTCTCTCACGCGCGTCATCGGCCTCAAAGAAGAAAAACGCGGCCGGATGGAAACAAACTCCTGCCTGCAATGCACGCCGACCGACCAGCATCTTGATATCGCGGAGAATGTTTACCCCGTTAGAACGCTCCTGACTTCTGTCAACGGCAACGATAGAGATAGCCGGCGAGAGAATGCTCCCATCGGCCGATTGCGAAACGTCCGTTCTAACGGGGTTTACGCCATCGGCGACAACACCTGTTTTTTGAACCCTCAAACAAAAATGCCCGCGCCCGGCACGGCGCGTGTTGCCATAGAGCAGGCCAAAGTCGCCGCCGAAAATATTTTTAGAAAAATAACCAACCGACCGAAGATTGAATACAAACTCAAAAATTACCCGTTCGCCATACCTCTGGGCGGCAAATACGCCATTACCCAAATCGGCCCAATGCTCTTTGTCGGCTTTTCCGGCTGGATTTTAAAACAACTGATTGAGCTTTATTATCTTTTCTCCATCACTGACAACCGACTCGCCCTCCTCCGCTGGATCCGCGGCCTCGGCATATTTGCCAAGAATGACTAGAGTTGATAAACCTGTCTAGTGTGTTTAATTTTTTAGGTCACAAAATTTAAAAATCGCATCTTACTAAATCATTCTTTTAATTTCCAAAGCTTTTTTATATTACTAAAAGTAAACTTTTTTTCCGTGCCATCCATGAGTTTAAGCGTCATCACAGTATATCCTTCGCAATAATCACCTTTATACATACAATTAGAATCATCAAATTTGGTGATAACACCATCATATGTTCTCAATTCAAAATCATTACTTGGCCAATCATATTTTTCGCGTAAACGACTATATTTGTCCGTGTATTCAGTGAGCTCATCAGTATCTAACCTTAGTGCATCACCTACTTCAATACCTCTAAAATATCTGCTCCCTATAGCATCCAGATCATACTTCATTTCTTCCAAATCAGCATCCTCTGTGTGTTCAAGTTTTATGATTTTTTGTTGATAATCAGAAACATCCAATCTTATTTCATCTCCCTCAAGATCAGCGCCTCCTCCGATAAGCTCTGCGTCAGAAAGAATCCTCTCCTTTGTCGCCTCTTTAATTTTCTCTTTATCCAATTCATTTAGTTTTGGTTCTTTTTCCATATAGCTAGATAGTTAGTTATTTATTACTAGCTATATAATACCCCCCCCCAACGCGGTTTGTAAACCCCCACACTTAGTTTGCGCTGTGGATAACTTTTTACTCTCACTATTGTTTTCAAACGCCTCGCGTCCGCGCAAACTAAGTGTGGGGGTAAAGGCCTGTTTTCCACAGCCGGCTTGCGCGCGCAAATACCATCATCTCAACTATGTTTCGATCGACACATAATTGAGATTTGAAAAATAAAAAATCCCATTAGAAATAAAATTCCTGATGGAAAGCAATTTTCAAGAATGGATTATCAGGTCGTCAAAATTTTTCTCAAGCCAATCTAATTTATCAATCACTCGCCGGCGCGCGCTGCTATTTATCCTTGCCAAATCAATCTCCGCTCCCGGCTGAAATTCAACAACCCAATGTGCCATAATTTAGAAATATTTTCTTTTGATCTCAGTAAGAAAAGTGTTCTTTCTTCCGGTGGCAGTGGCGGAGACGCGGCGGAGGCGCTTTTTTGCCTCATCGCTTAATTCCAATTTAAAATCAGGGTCTTCCAAGACATCTCTCACCGCTTGAGAAACAAAAACCTTAACTTCACTTATTTTTTTTGAAATAGTATATGCGGTCATATCGCAATTTTACCAATTTTAAATTTAAAGTCAATAAAAAGCGCCTCATCGGGGCGCTGTTTTTACTTCTCCACCGTCACGCCCATTGAGCGGGCCGTGCCTTCTATGATCTTCGCCGCCTGTTCCGGGTCGTAAGCGTTGAGGTCAATCATTTTCTTTTCCGCTATTTCCAAAACCTGCGCTTTGGTGATTTTGCCGATTTTGTTTTTGTGGGGAACGCCCGATCCCTTTTCCACTTTGGCCGCTTTTTTGATCAGCTCCGACGCGGGCGGGGTTTTAAGTTTGAAATCAAACGACCGGTCTTCGTAAATAGTGATTTCCGCTGGCACGACATCGCCCATTTTGTCTTTGGTCTTTTCGTTGTATTGCAGGCAGAACTGCTGAATGTTAACGCCGTGCGGACCGAGCGCCGTACCCACCGGCGGCGCCGGATTGGCCTGTCCGGCCTTAAGATTCAATTTTAGAACTACTTTGATTGGTTTGGCCATATGCGCTCACTTTGTTCGCTAAAATCAAAATTTAAAAATCAAAATGCAAAATTTAGGTGTTCCGACGAAGTCGGAATAATTTTGAAATTTTACATTGTCATTTTACATTTTGATATTTGCATTTTAAATTTTTTATATTTTCTTAATTTGCAAAAAATCCAACTCCACCGGTGTTTCTCGGCCGAAAAGCGAAACTAAGACTTTCACCCGGCCCTTTTCTTCGTCCACCTCCGCCACCTTGCCGTCGTAATCTTTAAACGGACCATCGGTCACTTTCACCGCGTCTTCCACCGCGACATCAATCTTGTATTTAGGCTCCTCCACGCCCATTCTCTTCTGCAATGACTTAATCTCCTCTTCCGAAAGCGGAGTGGGCGTCACGCCCGAACCGACAAACCCGGTCACGCGCGGAGTATTGCGCACCACGTACCAGGAATCATCCGTCACCGTCATCTCCACCAGCACGTAGCCGGGATAAATCTTATCTTCAACCGTCTGGCGCTTGCCGTGCTTGATTTTGATTTTTTTCTCTTTGGGCACTATCACGGAAAAGATCTTGTCTTCCATGCTCATTGACTCTATTCTTTGGACCAGATTCCGCGCCACCGCGTCTTCATATCCGGAATAAGTATGGATCGCGTACCAATGCCTGCCTTGTTGAGCTTGCTTTGACATTAAATTATGTACCTATTTAACAAATATGAAAACACAGTGTCCAGCGCCCCCAAAAATATCGCCGCCGCCAAAGAAAACGCCAGCACGATTATCGTGTTTTTTATGGTTAGTTCGCGAGTAGGGAAACTCGTTTTGGACAGCTCCGCCCTGACTTCTTTCAAATAAACAACCGCCGAGTTAAATACTTTTTGGAACATAATTAAGTTTATATTAAAAAAGCCCCTGCAGGGCTACTGTTTAATAGTACTCTAACAAATAATTCTAGTCAATCCCTCACTCAAGTAAGGTGCGAGAATTTCTATAACGCTTGAGTGAGGGACAAGCCCCTCATACTCCCAAAAACCCTTTGACTATGGTGATGATGCTGAACGCGATCACCGCCACCGCGATGCCGATGACTGCGTAAACTATCATCTTGCTCGCCGTCGCGACTTTTTGCGGCTCGCCCCGGCCGGTCATATAAGTAAAGCCGGCGTAAAGCCCGACCGCTACGGACAGTAATCCGATCAGCCAGGAAAACCAGTTGATCAGCTTGATAACCGTTTCCATAAATGTCGTTGTTGCCGTGTTCAAACCGCATCCCGTAACGGTTTGCGTTGTATTAAAAATACCCATCACCAGCGCCACCAGCGGCACCGAGAGCAATATAATGCCCGCGCCCACCACTGCGTACAAAAGCACATTGCGCGCGGCTCTCACTTTGCCGGGATCGCCCACCGAAATCAGCAAAAGAAAACTGGCGTAAAGCGCCATAAACACCGCCACTGGCGGCATCACCATTTCAGACAAAAAGCTCAAAACCTTACAAATGAGGCTGGGAATAGTATTTACTTCGTATAAAGGATTATCCAAAACATAATAGCACTTTGGATCGCCAGGAGGGACACCCGGACATACTTCTTCGGAACTAGCACCATCCGCCAAACCAAAAACACCGGAAACAACTATCATGAATAAAAATACCGCTATCGCCTTATTCATAATTCATAATTCATAATTCATAATTCATAATTCATAATTCATAATTCATAATTCATAATTCGGATTTCAAATATCAAGATTTTTCACATTTTTCGCGTGCGTTTGGATGAAGCGCTTGCGCGGGAGCACTTCCGAACCCATCAGAACGTTAAACATTTTATCCGCCTCCTGCGCGTCCGCCACGACGACCTGCTTCATCACCCGGCCTTCCGGACTCATCGTGGTTGTCCATAACTGCTCCGGATTCATCTCGCCCAAACCTTTGTAGCGCTGGATCGTAACGCCTTTGATTTTTTCTTCGCCCCCCTCAACTTCCTCTACTTCGCCCTCCTCTTCCGATTTTTTTGACTTCTTTGATTTTTCTTCTCCTTTCTCTTGCTTCTCTTTTTTCCACTCCGATATTATTTTTTCTTTCTGCGCGTCCGAATAGGCATACGAAGCTTTTTTGCCGGATTGGATCCGATAAAGCGGCGGCTGAGCAATATAAATATGCCCGTTGTCAATCAGCGCCGGGAAATAGCGATAAAAAAGCGTCAGCAAAAGCGTGCGGATGTGCGAACCGTCCACATCGGCGTCCGTCATTATTATTATACGATGATAACGCAATTTGGAAAGATCAAACTCATCGGCGATCGCCGTACCCATCGCGATAATCAACGCGCGAATTTCGGAAGACGACAAAACTTTGTCCAAACGCGCCCGTTCAATATTCAAAATCTTCCCGCGCAAAGGCAAAATTGCCTGAAATCGTCTGTCGCGGCCTTGTTTGGCCGAACCTCCGGCGCTATCGCCTTCCACTATATAAAGCTCCGATTCCTCCGCCTTGCGCGAAGAACAGTCGGCTAGTTTGCCGGGCAAAGCCAGGCCTTCCAGCACGCCTTTGCGCAAAACCGTCTCGCGCGCCGCTTTGGCCGCCTTGCGCGCCTTTTGCGCCAAAACGCACTTTTCAACAATTTTCCTCGCTTCCTGCGGATTCTCTTCAAAAAAATCGACCAGTGCTTCGCCGACCACCGCTTCCGTCGCCGTCCTTCCCTCCTGCGAGCCCAGCTTAGCCTTGGTCTGCCCCTCAAACTGCGGCTCCGGTATTTTTACCGAGATCACCGCCGTCAATCCTTCGCGCACATCCTCACCGGAAAGATTATCGTCCGATTCCTTGAGATATCCGTTTTTGCGCGCGTAGTCGTTTAAAACACGCGTAAGCGCGGCGCGGAAACCGGTCAAGTGCGTCCCGCCTTCGCCCGTTAAAATATTGTTCGCGAAGCTCATCTCGCGCCCGCCGATTTCGGTGATATATTGCAAAGCCGCTTCCACCGCCACCTTGTCGTACATTTTTTCAATATAGAATATGCTCTCGTGGATCGGTTCTTCTTCTTCGTTCAAATATTTAATCAGCGACTTGATACCGCCTTCAAAATAAAAAGAATGGGACGGCACGGGCAACCTCAGCTCGTCCAAATAAAAAACATCTTCGTCTATCTTGCCTCCGTATTGGCGCGCGTCAATGATGCGTACTTTCAAACCCTTCACCAGATACGCCTGCTGGCGGTGATGGTCTTTTATCTTTTCAAAATCAAACTCAATCGCGGAAAAAATTTCCGTGTCCGGCGTGAAAGTGATGATCGTGCCGTGCCGTTTTGAGGGAGCGACTTTTTTCACTTTGGCTTTGGGCTGGCCGCGCTCGTATTCCTGGAAATGCCGGCCACCGTCTTTATGCACTTCGGCTTTGAGCCAGCGGGAAAGCGCGTTGACCACCGAAGCGCCCACGCCGTGCAAACCGCCCGACACTTTGTAAGACTCCCCGCCAAATTTCCCGCCCGCGTGCAGAGTCGTCATCGCCGTTTCCAACGCCGAGACTTTGGTCTTGGGATGAATGTCCACCGGAATTCCCCGCCCGTCGTCCGCCACGCGCACCACATTGCCGGGCAAAAGCGCCACTTCTATTTCAGTCGCGAAGCCGCCCATCGCTTCGTCGCGCGAGTTGTCAAAAATCTCCCAGACCAAGTGATGCAAGCCGTCAACGCCGGTTGAGCCGATATACATGCCGGGTCTTTTGCGCACCGGCTCCAGCCCCTCCAAAACATAAATATCTTCCGCCGAGTAGCGAGGATTTGTCTGGTTTTTATCACCCTTTTCCTTGTTTGTCATGCTCCCATTGTAGCAAATTTCAGCGCCTGTGTCCAATATTTAAAACTGTCAAAAACCATCCAAAATGCAATTAAGAAACTATGGTTTCTTAATTGCATTTTGGACATATCAAGTAGAAAGTGACAAAAAAAATAAGCCCGCCTTTTTATTAATTGGCGGGTTATGAGATTAATACTTGGCCACTTGGCAAAAGTTCAAAAACAATATGATCTTTTTCTTGACATTCTTTGTCTTGTCTTATATAGTACATTTGAAAAACAAAAATCAGCACCTTAATTTGTTAATAAAAAACGTTAACCTTTTATTTATAGGAGGAATCTATGGACAAGAAAACTTTAATGGAAGCATTCTGGAAAATCGCGGATAAAGAATCGTTTACGCCAACGAAAACGGATATCTATATGCCGCGCCTCGCAAAGGGGCAGTATCGCTCCGTGATTGCTCGCGGAAACTACGGCGAGAAATCAGTTGCGGCGATATTGAGAGCGTCGCCGCATGAGGATTATCAAGTGATCGCTCATAATTTCAAAAAGTATGAAGAGGCTGTGAAGAGAGTAGAATCCCCTAAACCAGAGTTTCGACGCTGGAAACGGCGATGCGCAACATTCTCTACTCCGATAATCCCACCAGAAGTTATAAAAAGCGGAAAAGATGGCGAGTTGTTCTTCATGATCCAATTTCTCGCCCCATCATTTGGCGTTAGCGAAAGATTACTGCCGAATTATCCGAAATCAAATCCTGAGCAAAAGAAATCGGTAGCTAAAATATACTGGGACACCAGGAGGGTATTGGATTATCTATATCTTGGACCTGGATCGCCCAAGGATTCTCTGGATTACTTCATACGGCGCCTCCGCCAGTTCGTCGATGCGATCACAGAAGCCAAAGCCGACGATAAATTCATCTCCGGAAAGTTGGAGAGCAAGGCCTTTGGATTTATTCTCAAACACATTTGCGACATGGACGAAACGCGGTACTCGTTCTCCCATTTCACCAATACCGATATCATAAAATGCGGGGAAACGCATTACATCATTGATGCTACCATAGAAGAGCGTCCGCAGATGTACGATGCGGCTTTCTGGATCTGGGGACTCACTATGTACGCCTATGACATTCCTCCGAAAGAATGGTTGGAAGAGATGGAAAGGTGGATGAACGTTTTCTTGCGCGGATGTTCATCTTATATTAGCGCCCTGAAACTAAGCGTCTGCTTGGTTGAGCGCATGCTCGGCACGCTTCTGGTTGACCTCCCTTTGCGCCACTCCCCCTTTGACAAGCTTGACGACAAAGCGGTCGCCAAAGAAGCGAAACTGGCGCAAGCCGTCATCAAGTACCTTTGCGCGTCATTTCCGTAAAAAATGACGCGCGTCTCCCAGACAAAATTACGGGCCTCGTTTATCGCTAACGAGGCTTTTTATTTTCCATTCTTAATTTTTCCACATTCATTTTATCCGCCATTGCCTGATACGCATATACAACATCAGCCTGCGTTCCAAACGCAACTCCTGAAATTCTTCGCCAAATCAACTATCCTAATATGACGATCGTCAAGTTAGGATAGTAAAAGCTATCTCAATTCGATTATATTATATGTTTTAGACTGCCCTTGTTTCCAACTTCAAATATCTCAACAAAATCAATTAGTTCCAATTCATATAAATCATCAATGAACGCCTTTGGAATTTTGGTCTTGCCTACCCATACGCTCTTCTGAATAATTGTGAAATTAAGACGTTTGAGAACCAAACGCAACCAGTTTCTTTTTTTCCTTTCCTTCTCTGGAATATCAAACGCAACAATAATTATCTTAGTGCCAAGCTCCTTTGGGTAATAAGTATTAGATAATAAATTTCTTTTTTGTTCTTTGAGTCGTTTAAGTTTTTGCATCCCTCTTTTAGTGATCAAAAGCGCGCGCTGACCGCTCCTGTTCCTGTATTCCTCTTTGATCAATCCCCCCTGTTTTAATTTATATATCAAATTATAATATCTTTGTTTCTGTTGCTTTATTATTTCCTTTTGCTTGTCTTTGGTCAATGTCTCTCTGGCGCGAGCAGATTGACGCCTTTCAAATTCACGCATTATACGCCACTGAGATGCCCCATAACCAGACATCAAAATGGCGGTCACTAAATCCGCCGTCCCGACAGTTGACTCCCGAACCGCTTCTAATATCTTCATTGTGTGTTCACCTCGCATAATTTAACTTTATTTACTATCCTTGCTTGACGATCGTTAAGTTAGGATAGTTTTGTTTTTTGGCGTAAAAATAAGTTTTGGATTAAAAAATGATGCGTCTTTTTATTTCTAATCACCGCATTCCGATCCCCGATTCTACCCTCTCACTTTCCAATCCGAGTCTTGGATGGCTCTTACGATTTTAGCGAACAAGCCGTCAACGCCGGTTGAGCCGATATACATGCCGGGTCTTTTGCGCACCGGCTCCAGCCCCTCCAAAACATAAATATCTTCCGCCGAGTAGCGAGGATTTTTAGCGTTTTTCTGCTCTTTTTCATCTTTTACCATATCTCAATTTTAGCAAATTTTAATCCTTGTGTCCAATCTTAAAATAAACAGACATCAAAAAGAAACCCTCGGAAGAATTTCTCTTCCGAGGGTTTTTATATTCGCCTTATGTGCTTCCTACATCTTTATCTTTTCTTCAATAAGAACTCTTCTGACTATACCTTCAATCGCTTCAAGTAGCTTTTCAGGATTTTTTTGTACCATCGCCCATTTTATCATTTTCAACTGTCCTTCGCGCTTTTTATTAGCGGACGCTTTCGCTATTTTACGAACATCTTCCTCGGCTTTTTCTTTCATACTTTTATCGGCTTTGCTGGAACGCAAAATTTGCTCTGTAAGGTCATCAAGCGAAGGATCACTATGGCCTTCCCAAATTTTTTGAGACATTTCTACCACCTCCTCTCTGTTAATTTCTTGTGCAACTCGCCTCCCGGCATATGCATAGTATGCGTGCCGTCCTTATGAAAAACTATCAATGGTATGCCTCTATCAAGCGCCTTCTTTGTCCTAAAATTCACCCAAGTATCGCCGATGTCCACCAACTTATTATTAGTGATCTTCGGTATGTCCAGCTCTTCTCTCTGCTCTTTTTTCCTTCTATGCCAAAATATCTTCAATATCTTATCAAGCATAGTCCAGTTCTCCTTTCTTTTGTTAAAGATCAAATCACTTTTATATTAACTCCTCATTTTACTTCCCAGCCCGCGATTAATCGCAGATTCTTAAATGAAAGACTTGAGATTATTTTCTCAAGTTTTTGACTTTATTCAATATACCCGCCACTCTCCTGCCTTTGGGTATATCTCACGGACCAGCCCAATAGCCCGGAGGAAGCGCCTCGAACCGGCCAACCCACCGACAACTCCGCCGGTTTGGTGCTATGACGGAAACACTTGCTACCTGTGTTTAAAGAACTTGACCGGCTCCCGCATTCTTTGCAAAATCTTTTCTTTTCTATTTTTCTTTTTCTCAATACTATCACCTCCTTTGTTAAAGAACGGTTTTATTTCATTATTTTTGATTCGTTATTCTTAATTCGTAGTTCTATCCCCTCACTTCCCATCCTTCGCTTTCAATCGCTTCAACAATTTTCTTAAAAATACCATTGATTTCATTATCTGTCAATGTTCGCTCCTGCGACTGAAACATCAAATGAAACGCCAAACTTTTTTGGTCGGCTTCCAGATTTTCGCCGTCATACGACGACTGCTCCGCTCTCTCTGTTCGCGGGTTGCCTTCGTATATGTCAAAAAGATCGCTATCCAAAAGCAATTCTCCTCCGGCTGTTTCTATCACCTGCTGAACATCGTCAACTTTCACGGAAGTCGGCACAAACACGGCGATATCGCGCTCCACCGCTGGAAACTTGCTGATCGGCCGGTACATCACCTTCTCCTCGGCCAGCTCAATCAAATCTTTTAAATAAAATTCAAACGCCACTGCGCGCTTCGAAATATTAAGGGAACGCAAAACGCGCGGATTTATCTCGCCCACCCGGCCGATAACTCGGTCGCCGACTCTCACCTCGGCTGTACGGTCCCCGTACCAAATTTGCTTCTCCTCCTCCGGCCCGGGTGCGTATTCGTTGTACCAGACTTCACGGTCAATGCCGATTTTTTCCAAAAGCAAATCCGACACTCCCTTCATCTCATAAAATTCAGCATCAAAAACAACTCCGGCCAGTATCGTCCGCTCCAAAACTTTTCCGCGATTTTCCAACAAAAAAACATCCCCAATTTCAAAGAGACGGATATTTTTCTGATGTTTGACATTTTCCGCCACATTTCCGATTAGATGAAAAAGCAAAGATGGTCGTAAATATTTATGGTCGAGCGACATCGGATTACTCACTGTCGCGGCGCTTTTTTTATTAAAAGAAAAAATGTCCAAATATTTGTCGCCGACGAACGAACGGCTATAAGTTTCGCAAAAGCCGACTCCCGACAGAATCGCTTTTATCTTGTCGGAAACGATCAATTCGTCATTGGGCAACGCCGGGATTAACACGCTTTCGGGCAAAACGGAAGAAATATTTTCAAAACCGTAAACCCGGCCGACTTCTTCGGCCAGATCCTGAAAAATGCTCACATCAACCCGCTCTTCCGGCGCTGTCGCCATATATCCGTTTTTCGCCTTACCAACAGAGAATCCAAGTCTTTTTAATATCGCAAAAATTTCTTTATCGCTGATATCCGTGCCAAGTAATTTATTGATGCCGTCCGGAGTGAAGAACATCCGCACTGGAGAAAATTTCACCTTGCCCGCCTTCGCAGCCCCACCCGCGAACGCAGAGAGCGGAGCAGAGTCGTCGCACCCAATGGCACGATGAGGCATCGTATGACGGGCGCCTGCCACTTTCCCTCCGGCCAACTCGGCAATTAAACCAGCCACCCTATCAAGCGCACCCGTAGTCAATGTCGGCACAACGCCATTCTCAAAGCGCGCTGATGCGTCCGTGCGCAAACCGATCCGCTTGGATGTCGCGCGCACGCTGGACGATTCAAAATACGCCGATTCCAAAATTATGTTTTTAGTTTCGCCAGTTACTTCCGCTTTCACCCCGCCCTTCACGCCGGCAATCGCCAGTGCGTCTTTCGTATCGGCGATCACCAGATCTTTTTTATTTAAAACATATTCGCCGTTGCCGAGCGTTTTAATTTTCTCTCCGTCGCGCGCCGGGCGCACGATGATTTTTTTGCCATCAATTTTATCCAAGTCAAAAGCGTGCAAAGGCTGACCTGTTTCCAGCATTACATAATTGGTCGCATCCACAACATTGTTGATTGATTTCTGCCCGAGCGTCTCCAACCGCTCTTTCAGCCACTTGGGCGAAGGGCCGACTTTCACGTTCAAAACAACTCGCGCCGAATAAAGCGGACATCTCTCATGATCTCTTATCTCAATAGAGATAAAATCACTGGTTTTGGTCTTGCTGTCCTCCTTAATTCGTAATTCGTACTTCTTAATTCGTGACTTTAATATCGTCGTTAGCTCTTTTGCGATTCCGATGTGCGACAAACAATCATGCGCCCGGTTGGGCAACACCGCGATGTCAAAAACACTGTCTTTGCCGACTTTTTCCACCGCCTCCACTTCAAAAGAATGCATTGTTAAAATCTCCGCGACTTTTTCCGGCTTAGGCAATTTCCCAGATATATATTCTTGCAACCAATTATAACTAATCTTCATAAGTTAAAACTGCTTAAGAAACCTCAAATCTCCGTTATACAACAGCCTGATATCATCAATTCCGTATTTGATCATCGCAATGCGGTCCAGACCGCCCCCGAAAGCGAACCCTTGCCACTGGCGCGAATCTATTCCGACATTTTCCAAGACTTTCGGATGCACCATTCCCGCGCCCATCACTTCAATCCAGCCGGTTTTTTTGCACACCACGCAACCTTTGCCGCGGCATTTGAAACAAGTAAGGTCAGTTTCCACGCCCGGCTCCACGAACGGAAAATAGCTCGGCCGGAAACGGATTTTTAATTTCTGATCGTCAAGCAGGTTTCTATAAAATACTTCCAGTATCGCCTTAAGGTTGGCCAATGAAACATCTTTGCCGATCATCAGGCCTTCCAGCTGGTAAAACTGCGCCTCGTGCGTCGCGTCCGTCGCTTCATTGCGGAAGACTTTACCGGGCGCGATCATCCGGAAAGGCGGTTTGTGCTTTTCCATATATCTTATTTGGACCGGACTCGTCTGCGTGCGCAACAATAAACCGGGGACATCAAGCCAAAAAGTATCCTGCATATCGCGCGCCGGATGATCCTTGGGCACGTTGAGAGCGTCAAAGTTGTAATACTCCGTTTCCACTTCCGGCCCTGAAACAACGCCAAACCCCATGGACGAAAAAATCACTATCGCCTTTTGCATCAACTGCGTCATCGGGTGAAGATGTCCGCGCGACAAGCGCTTTGCCGGCGCCGTCACGTCAATACGCTCACCCTCCCCATCGCTTAAACCAGCCGACTCCAGATCGCGCACCTTCTCTTCTATTTTTTGCTCAAGATATTGCCTCAAAGCATTGGCGCGCGGACCGACCACTCTCCTTTCTTCTTCCGGCAAGTCCTTAAGCGATCGTAAAACGGCATTAAGCTTGCCTTCTTTTCTGCCCAAATAAGCAACACGAAAACGCTCCAAACCGGCCGCGTCTTTCACGCCGTTTAATTCCTCATCCGCTAATTTTTGCAATTGATCCAGATTAATTTCCATATTGCACTCTAAATTACTAAATACATTTTCAGTGATCTTTCTGTCATTCCCGCGAAAGCGGGAATCCAGTGCTTTTTAAAAATTTTCTGGATTCCCAGTCGAGCTGGGAATGACAGAAATATTAATTTCCATATCACCCGCGTTTTATTAAAATATACTGCGTGAAAATGAATAACGCTCCGAATGGCGCGACCGTGTACCAATTCAGCATTTTCATCTGCGACAAAAATAAAACAGTCACCGCGCACAAAGCTAGAAACATCGCCTGGCGCGGAGCGCCGCCCAGATCGCGCGCCCGGCCTCTTTTTATCAAATAGCGCCATAAAATCAAAAGAACGCTCCAGAAAAATCCGAAAGCGACGGCGTAAAAAACCAAAAACCCGCTGAAGCTTAAATATTTCGGATTGACCAAAAAAACGAAAAATAACAACGAACTGAGAGAAACAGCCGAAACAAACCAGATGCCGAAAATCATAACGCGCTCCATCATAACATTCATATTATATCAATCCTCTCATGAAATCAATCAGTATTGCGTAAAATCAATTTTGGTGGTTTAATTATGCTAATCAGCTCTTTGAAAGGAGGGAGTTATGAGCAGGAAAATCAATCTAAACACAAAAAAGACTTTTAACGTCTGCCGTTGCGACATTTATGATGATTTATGTCTCCCGCCACGCGTGAAAGAAGTCGCCCGAAAGCTGGACGGCCAAACACTCCCTTTGGGAGAGGCTGTCAAAAAGATACAAAGCGTTACTTACAAAAAGGTGAGGATAAACCGGAAGCTCCGGTTTATCACGATTAAAGTAGGGCCGTACGGCTTAAGAGTCGTCCGATTCCGCTCATCAAAAAGAAAAAACCTCGTTAAAAAAGCCGCCGCTGTCTAAACAGGCGGCTTTTAATTTTAGGATGATTGGGGAAAGAAAACTACTCTTACTTGTTAAACTTGCCTGGCGGGGACGATGTCCGGAAGTTTGAACCAAAGAGGCTTAACTTCCGTAGCGTTGATAAGATTGTACGTGATTTACGAAGAATCTACAAAGAAAATCCTACTTCTTTCGACATGCCTATTTTTGCCAAAAAACAGTATTAACCACCTTCTCCACTTCTTTATCGGAGAGCTTTGAACCCGCAAGACGAGTAGATGCGCCGATTGAGATTATAAGGGTTGCACGACGAAGCTCCATCAATCGTTCTGGTGAGATACCGAGATTCTTTTTGGTGTGTTTAGGTTTTATCATAGTAATTATATTAGTCCGAATTCAAGATCAATACCGATCTCTTAATGGCAATGAACCCATAAGCCCATAAAAATGGTAACCAAAGGGGCATTAGGCCCAGTAAGCTATTTCGTTGGAATGTTTCCACACCTGTGCTTATAAATAGATACTCAGAAGCAATCATAATGAAAAATCCAAAGACTAATATCAATAGATCATTTCTTTCCCTTTTGATTAACAAGGCCACTACGATAATTGCCGCATACATTCCAGTCAAAACAAAGTCATTCCGAACTAAAGGAATTAAGCCGATCATCATTAAGATAGGGATTACATTCAAAATTATTTTAGAGACTTTGTTCATCATAGTTCGAATCCCTTCATGGTTCTTACATTTTATCACTTTTCAGTTTTAGAAAGTAGCTTAAAACAAGGATATTTTAATGCTCACTTTCCAAAACTACTGGCGGGCCCGACCGGATTTGAACCGGCGGTCTTCTCCGTGACAGGGAGACGTGTTAACCGGGCTACACCACGGACCCAAAAGTTTTGAAATCCCTCGTCGTTCGCTTGTGACCGAACTCGCCTGGGATGATTGATCTTGCGAATACTTTCATATGGCAAAATCTAACCAGTACCAGCGGCGGGGATCGAACCTGCGACCTTAGCCTTATGAAAGCTCTGCCCCGCCTACCAATGCCTGTCATAGAAATATACCAGGCAACACAGGATATTATATCGTTACTCGGAAAAAACAGCATTGCTTGGTGTTAGGCATATGGCGGGCAGGTCTACTTCACCCGCCTAAATTTTTTGGCTTAGTAGCTGGGGTGGGGATCGAACCCACAACCTGTCGCTTATGAAACGACTGCTCCACCATTGAGCTACCCAGCCAAGATTGTTGCCAAAAAATTTAGGCGGGCAAGCTGAGCTACGCTGGCGACAAAAAAACTTCATGGCTTATTAGAACAGAGCGTATTCTTCTCTAAAAGCTAATGAAGCTGAATATGTTGCGGGGGCGGGATTTGCACCCGCGATCTTTGGCTTATGAGACCAACGAGATTCTACTTCTCCACCCCGCTGTAATTAAACTATCAATGAATTTTTTTGATTTCTGTTTCTTGATATATCTTTCTCTTCTGATTGCTTCCGATTTATCAACATATTCTTCAGTATACACTAATTTCCATTCTTCACATCTACTGGTGAAAGAAGATCTGCCATTGATGTGCCTTTCTAATCGATCATTAAGATTACCTGTGTAACCGACATAATACCCGCCATTATTATTTTTTAAAACATAAACTTTATACATAGTCCGCGATCTCTCCGACTAATGAGTCGGAGCGAGATTCTACTTCTCCACCCCGCTGTAAAAACAATGGAGTAATTTTAATACAACTTTAAGATTTAATCAAGTATTTCCAGCTCGCGGAAAGCGTCTTTATAATTTTGGATGATCCTTTCGGCATCCGAGTAATTGATATGATAGCTGATGTCGTGGGAGAGCATATTGCGCGCTTTGTGGGATTCCCAAACGGCGTTTATGTTGGAAAGCTGTTCGGAAGTGATCTGTTGCAGACGCTCGCCCATATCTTTCCCTTTGTACATCATTCGCCGCAAAAGCTCGTCAAAAAGCTTGTCGGCTTCTATGATCGCGAGCTTGTATTCGGCTTCGTCCATTTTCGCCATACGGTCTTTGATCTTGCCCCAGCGCGCCGCGAATTCGTCTTTGCGTATAGGCGCCGCCCTTCGCGTCCAAAGCTCGCGATAAAATTCTTTTTTCTCTTTCACCGCGCCCAATTTGAGTATCAAATAAACGATATGAATGATAAAAAAAATCGCCAGCGCGACAAAAATAAATTTAAAAGCCAAAAAACCGCTGGAATTTACAAACTGCAAAAGCGGCTCTCTGATATTCTCCGGCAATGATGAAAATGGGTCTGGCGGCATATGAGGTCGGGCTTCCGCCCGCTGATTCCCAACCGCATCCATAGCTATTTGTCTATGAGATAAAGTTAGAAAATTATTAAATATTCCCGTTGTTGCCTGCCCGCCATAAGCCCGCCTGCCAAAGCACCCAATGGCACGATGAAGCATCGCCTGTCAAAGAAAGTTTGTAAAATACCGAGTTAAGTTATCTTGCGGAGCATCACTGAAGCATAGTATTAGGCTTATGGCGGGCAGGCCTAACACCGAGTAATGCCGCTTTTTCCGAATGATAGCATATCCGTATTGTTGGGCATGCTTCCCTGACAGGCTTTGGCAGGCGGGGAAACCCGACCTCGGAGAGACCCGATCTCCGCCCGCTGAGTCTCAATTACTTCAGAGCTATTTGTCTTTGCAAAGAGGAAAGGAGTTGGGTGATGTTCTTGTTGTTGGAGGTCGGGTCTCGTAA
>Ga0209541_10000633_pt1 | contig 69675 bp, 64 predicted proteins | sample RifCSPlowO2_01_FD_184027 | JGI IMG/M metagenome (GOLD analysis project Ga0209541, IMG submission 184027) | Groundwater microbial communities from Rifle, Colorado - Rifle CSP2_plank lowO2_0.1 (SPAdes) (version 2) | ecosystem: Environmental > Aquatic > Deep subsurface > Groundwater | place...
TATCCAATCTCGTTCAACCTTTAATTTGCCGATTTGTTGATAGAGCTCCTGTATCAATTCTTCCCTGTTTTTCTCTTCCTGTTTCCATTTATCTGAAAATATCTGTGCAAGAGAATCCAATGCTCTTTTCTTCCATTTTGTTATCTGTGTTGCATGAACACCATATATACTTGAAAGTTCTGCAATTGTCTTTTGCTCCTTTATTGCTTCCAATGCCACCTTTGCCTTAAATGATGGTGGATGAAATCTGCGTAACCTTTTGATCCATAAATTCTTCCTAAATTTAGTCTAACACCACTGTCCGAATTTATGGGTACAGTATAGGCTGGCGATGACGGCATTACCCAACCTCCTTCTGCTTTAGAATCTCTACTGAAGCTCACTTCTTAGCAATCATTTTATCTGTTACTCTTTCTAACCAGAAGATAAAAGCTACGTAACTTGAGTAAGAAACAAGTTCAAGAAAAGTAGGTTTTGATGTATAACCAAATACTGTTCGCAATAAACTGCCGAATGTGCTTTTGTGGTCCAGCAACCAGGAAATATTAAAAATGGGGTCAAAAGAATAGACGGGTATAACCCCTACTTCTTGGAATTCGTGTACCCCATGCGCAACCAAACCTGCTGCAAACAAAAGCAAAAATACCGATGTGACATCAAACACTGTTTGAAACCGAATCCTCATTGCCCAAAAGAAAATAAGATACCCTATAAAAAGAGCAATCATCATCCCGGCAAAAGCTCCCCAAAGCAAGTTTTGCGAACCAGCAATGGTTGTTGCCTGAAGATATAGCACGGTTTCTGTTCCCTCTCGAATAACAGCGCTTGCCGTCAAAAAGAATATTCCCAAACCGTATCCGCTCTGCGTGTGCTCTGTTACTTTTCGCTTAATATTAATCACAATATCTTTTTGTCTATGAACCCAGAGGATCATCCAAGTTAAAAACCCGGCTGTTACAAACATAAAAATTCCTTCAAAAATTTCCTCCATCCTACCACTTAATCCTCCATAAAATATATACAAAACGTATGCGAGAATGGCGGCAAATCCACCTCCTACTCCTATTCCCCACCACACAAATTTTTTGTATATGTGCTGATTTGTTTTCGTCAGAAGCGAGAAAATTATTCCAACTACGAGTGAAGCTTCAAGTGTTTCGCGAAATGTAATAAGTCCTGCTCCAAGCATGCAACCACTATAACACGAAAAACTAATACCATTCAAGTATTAGTTTTTCTGTGTTTCCACCTTAGAACTATTGGTTATGCCATTGATCCACCCGCCGGCTGCTCGGTTGGAGCCGGAGGCGGAGTTTGTCCAGACTGATCCGGAGCAGGATTAGGCTCAGCTGGCGGTGTCCAAGTTGGCTGTCCGCCCCCATCCCCTGCTGGCTGTGGCGAAGGTGGAGTTTGCCCTCCTGGTGTTTGATTTTGGTCATCCATTCATAATCACCCCCTTCATAGAAATTCTAAATCACAAATCCTAAATTCTAAACAAAATCAAATGTTCAAGATACAAAAATTCTAAATCTTTTCGAACATTAGAAAATTTGAATTTGGAATTTATTTAGTATTTAGATATTCGTATTATTCTTCTCTCTTCCGGTCTACACTATAAAATCGTATCCTATCTCCCCGAAAAAGTAAATCTATTTCTCCAACCGGACCGTTTCTGTGTTTGGCAACAGATAGCTTCATTTGCATGGTGGCAGAATATTCTTCCTCTGCTCTATACAGAAACATGACAACATCCGCATCCTGTTCGATTGCTCCGGACTCCCGCAAATCCGCCAGCTGGGGTTTTTTTTCTCCCCTATGTTCAACCGCGCGAGATAACTGGCTAATTGCCAAAAGTGGAATCTTTAACTCCCTGGCTAGATTTTTTAAGGATTGAGATACAATAGAAACTTCTTGGACTCTGTTGTCATACCGCTTTCCCGGATCGACAAGCTGAAGATAATCAACAATTAAAAGCTTGATACCACGCTCAAGCTGTAATCTTCTGGCTTTTGTCCGCATCTCGGAAATCGTTATTCCCGGAGTATCATCGATAAAAATTGGCGCATCTGCCAAATATCCCATCGCATCGGACAGCTTGCTAAAATCTACTTCAGAAAGTTTTCCGGTTTTAAGCCTCCATGCATCTAAATCAGCTTGTCCTACCAATAATCTATCGACTAATTCTTCCTGGCTCATTTCCAAAGAAAAAACACCAACGGGAATTTTATCGAGCACTCCGACATTTTGAGCAATATTTACCGCAAAAGCTGTTTTTCCTTGTCCGGGCCGAGCTGCTAAAATGAGTAAGTTTGAATCTTGCATACCCGAAAGCAAATTATCAACATCAAAAAAACCTGTTCTGACTCCTCTAAGTCCTGCTCCTGATTTATGTAACTCGTCTATTCTGTCAAAGCTAGACGCTAAGGCTTCTTTGATTGGGACAAATCCTCTGACAATATTTCCCTGCGAAAGAGAAAAAATTGCAGACTCGGATTTATCTAAAATAGTTTTCACATTTTCTTCGGAAAAACCCATCTCTGTTATAGTAGAACCAATGTGAACTAAGGATCGTTTTGTTGAAGCTTCTTTAATTAATAATGCATACTCTTCTATATTCGCGGCGGTTGGAGTAGCGCTAACCAAATCTGAAAGATATTTTATGCCAATTTTGTCAAAAACTTTTTTCTTTTTTAAAACAGCAGTAAGCGTGAGCACATCAACCGGTTTTCGGCCGTCATATAAAGAAACCATGGCATCAAAAATAATCCCGTTGGTTTCGTTATAAAAGTCATAAGGTTTTAAAATACCACAGGCAATGCTTATTGCTTCTTTATCAATCAAAACAGCACCTAACACACTCTGCTCGGCGTCTTCGTTATGCGGGGGAATCTTGAGAGCCATAAATCAAAAAAATCAAAAGGCAAAAATCAAAAGTACTGTCATGCTGAACTAGTTTCACCGAGTCAGACTCGGTTTCAGCATCTAGAGATCCTGAAATAAATTCAGGATGACTTTTAGTCAATTTTGACCTTTTGACTTTTGAATTTATCCTAACACCACTACTTCCATTTCCTGGGGCAGCTTCTCGAGTGTATAAGATATTTTATTTACCGGTTTTAAATCTTGTCTCCCAAGCACTTTTGCAGATTCTTGGGTATGCTTGCCGTATAACGCAACAATACGAGGAGACGCTGCCGTTACTGATGATTCGTCAACAACCGAGTCGGTTCTGACTATTACAATATGCGACTCTTTTATTTTTTCTCCTTCTTTTTTTATAACTTCCGAATTAGAGAGTATTATATCTATTCCGTCAACCGCTATATCATAGAGAAGATCATCTTCAAACGCGTGCGCTGCGAGCTTTATTCCCCCAATTTCATATTCTCCTGCTCCATTAATAACAACTCGAAATCCATCTACCTTTACCAAGGAATTTTCTTTTTTTCCGTTAAGTGTTACTACAAAATCAGCAGGAGTTTTTGGAATGGAAACCCCGGGATCAACAACAATAAAACTCGCACGTTTACCTTTGATGCGTAAAGAGTCTTCCGATACTATTGAAATATCCATGCGGACATAATCCTAACATAGACATTTTTTCTTGACAAGAGGAAATATTTGTCGTAACATAAACTGCCCCGTTTAACAATGAAAACTGAAAAAGTCATTCTCTCCTTTATCGCCATTATCATAGGCCTTTTGGTAACAGGAATCATCTTTTTTTTATACCAAACAACAAAAATAGTTCCACCAAATAAGATTAAAAATATAGTTTTACTAAATCCAACCCCTCCTCCCCAATCGTCTCTATTTCTTATACTTGATTCTCCAAGAGACGAAGAAGTAGTTGATAAAAAAATAGTTACCGTGTCCGGAAAAACACAACCGGACGCAACCGTGGTTATATCAACCAACAATACAGATGATGTAATTACTCCCGCGTCAAACGGTGCATTTTCCTCTTCTATTACCATTAATGACGGACAGAACCAGATTGAAGTTGTGGCAATAGCGCCCAACGGACAAGAAGCTCACATTACAAAAACAATAACATTTTCAACAGAAACATTCTAAGTATGAAGGCAAAAGGCAAAAGGCAAAAGGCAAAATTTTTATTTATAATTTTTTCCCTATATATTGTATACAGTATACTATATGCTCATCATACTCATCGAGTAAACGCCGTCTCCCCTACTCCCCAAGTAATTCCTTTAAATGAAAAACTAAACAATCAAATCAACGACTTAAAAGAACGAATTGCCTCAAGAGTTGCTCAGCTAAAATTAGTAGAAAGGAGAGGAATTATTGGTACAGTTACTGACATCTCAAACACTCAAATTACTCTTTCTGATTTAAAAGACGAAACGAGATTTGTTGACGTCGACGAATTAACAAAATTTTCATCATCCTCGTCAAAAGATTTTGGTATTTCCGACATTGGCAAAGAGACAAAACTTGGTATATTGGGACTCTATAATCGCGAATCAAAACGATTGCTGGCGAGGTTTATCGAAGTCGTAAGTACTCCAAAGTTTTATCATGGCGTGATAACTTCTGTTAATGACAAAAATTTTACTCTTACTATTTCCCTTACCGACAACAAACAAGTTACAACAGATATTGAAAATACGACAAAAACATTTCTTTTTACCAAAGCAAATGGTCTTACAAAATCAGGATTTTCCAAAATCGAAATGTCGACACGAATTCTTGTAGTTGGATTTCCCGATAAAAAAGACAAAGATAAAATAATCGCAACACGAGTAATACTATTTCCCGAACTTCCAAAAAATCCGGCTAATTCTGCGGTTTCTGCTCCCACAAAAGAACCTACTCCCACGGAAGAACCAACACCCACAGGTGGAAAAAAGAAGTAGTTAAAAGTTGGGAGTGAAAAGTGACGAATGCCATCCTGAACTTGTTTCAGGATCTCATGGGTATTCCTCACCGCGTCAGACGCGGTTCGGAATGACACTAGGTGTCAATTTTTGCCTTTTAACTTTTGAATTTATTCATATGTTTGATAATCTAAGTAAAATCAAACTTAAACTAAATGAACAACACCTCGATGCGCTTTTAATTACCTCCGTTCCCAACATCACCTATCTAACCGGCTATTCACATTTTTCCAAAGAAGAACGGGAAGCGTTTGTTATCCTAACTAAAAATCAACAGTATATTGTTACAGATGCCAGATATTCCGAAGCAGTTAAAAAACACGTTCCCCGCTTTATTCTTTTGGAAGTTTCACCACAGAATAGATTCGAACAAATCGGAAGGGATCTCGTAAAAACATATTCTCTTAAACGCATTGGTTTTGAAGAACAAAATATCACCGTTGCCGAACACAAAAAATTATCCAAGTTACATGATCCAAATCATTTTACTACATGTATTCCTATCAGTAATCTCGTTGAATCAATTCGGATTATAAAAGAACCAAAAGAAATTCAAAAAATTGAACAATCTTGTAATCTAGGTGACAAGGCATTTGAATATATCCTCAAAAAAATTACACTAGGAATTTCCGAACTTGAATTAGCGTTTGAGCTAGAATTCTTTATAAAAAAACATGGTGCTAATCTGTCATTTCCATCCATTGTTGCATTCGGTCCTAACGCTTCGATACCCCATCACCAAATTAGCGAGCAAGAGTTAAACAATAATGAATTTGTGTTGTTAGACTTTGGAGTACTCCTTGATGACTATTGTTCTGACATGACTCGAACTGTTTTTTTTGGCAAAGCAACTGACGAGCAGAAAAAAATGTATAATACTGTTCTTGAATCGCAAAAGCGTGCCTTCAATCTACTTAATACTAAATACTTAATACCTAATACAAAAACTAAAACAATAAAAGCTAAGAACATTGATAAGGCTGCTCGAGACTACATTATTTCCCAAGGTTATCCTTCCATTCCCCATTCCCTAGGTCATGGAATAGGAATTGAGGTACACGAGTCGCCAAGGCTTTCTCCTATTTCAAAAGACGAACTAAAACCTGGAATGGTATTTTCTTTAGAACCGGGAATTTACGTTCCTAATTTCGGAGGGGTGCGGATTGAAGACCTAATTGTTATTGAACCCTCCGGTCCCCGTTACCTCACTCATGCCTCAAAACACCTTATTGAAATTTAATAAAAAACTATATACCATAAATAATGTCATGCTGAATTTATTTCAGCATCTAATTTTATAGATTCTGAACCAAGTTCAGAATGACAAAAAAAGGTATGTTTGACGAATTAAAAAAAGATTTCACCTCAGTTAGACTTTTAGTACTGCTTCTGACAATCGCGGTAAGCATCTATTTATTCGGCATAGCATGGCAAGTTATTACACAATTTTCAGACATTTTAATAATTCTTATTCTTTCCTGGATATTAAGTTTTGTGCTAGAACCGGTGGTTGCAAGAATATCTTCAAAAACCCGGCTTTCTCTTGTGTGGTCTACATTCATTACCTATATTCTTTTAACAGGGCTGTTTGTCATCGTAATCTTTTTATTTGTTCCCGAGCTAATTACTCAAATCCAGACTCTGGCAAAAGTTTTGCCTTCGTATCTTACCTCTTACCCAATTTTTCAAAACAGATTTGATTCAGCAATTACATCTGTCTTAAACAACTCTCTTTCGCTCGCTTCTTCTTTAGCGCAGTTTTTTGTATCGTTAATTTTTGTTTTAATACTTTCATTTTATTTTATTGTTGATAAAGAAAAAATTAATGATGAAATATTCGAACTCACGCCAAAGAAATGGCATGAAAGACTGACATTTTTTCAGGAAGTAATTGAAGACACATTTACGTCATTCTTAAGAGTCCAACTGCTCTTTGGCCTCACCGCGGGACTTGCTACCTGGGTAGTATTAAAAACACTTGGTGTAGATTTTGCTGCTTCTTCATCTGTACTTGCCGGAATTTTTACCATGGTCCCTCTTATTGGTCCTTTCTTAGGGCTCATCCCTCCCCTTTTGGTTGCTTTTATCGCAGATCCGACAAAAGCGGTTGTAGCACTGATTATTTTGTTTGTTGTCCAACAAATTATTTTTAATGTCATGGGTCCAAAACTCCTTGGAAAGGCATTCCGGATTCATCCTGCAGTTGTCCTTGTATCTTTTTTAATCGGTCTTCGAATTGCCGGCGGAATAGGAGCAATACTGGCTATTCCCGTTTTAGGTATTGCAACCGTAATTATGAGAAAACTCGGCCGCCACTTCCTCAAATCATAAAATCATATGTGATGCGTCATTTCAATTGTTACGCTTCTGCGACATTTAAAATGATACAGGCGAGGTGGGCAGTTAGACCCTCAGCCTGAATTTGTAAACAACCTTTCCCATGGATTCAACCCTGACAGTATCTCCTTTAATCCTTACCCATATTCTGCAGGTAATAAATTCATTTGGAACTCTGTATCTTTTTCCAAACAAAGATATAGTAGAATCACGAGATACAAGTCTTCTAATGGTAATCGTTAAAAGCTCTTGAAGCTCCTGTTTAGGTTTTCTCTTTTCGGATGGCTGGTAGACCTCGGCAGGAGTTCTTCCATTCATCCCAATGCCGCCATGTTTGAATGTCTCGTTGTAGTGAATTTGCCATTTAAAGAATGATTTGTTCAGCTCATCAAAGGATTTAACTCTCATGTGTTCTCTTGCGAAATCCTGCTGTACAAATCTCCAGAATTTCTCAATCTTTCCTTTTGTTTGCGCTCTGTGGGCAAAAATTAAATTAATACCTAATGCTTTTGCATAAAATTGAAATGTTGATTGGGCATATTCACCTGTCTGGGTATACCTGCTATTTGCTTTGTATTGGCTTCCTTTATCCTGAAGCATTGCCTTAGGTAATCCCCATTGAAACAGGGAGTGGTACCAAACTCTAAAGACATTCATTTGCGTCTGTTGGGAAAACCATTTCCCGCCAAGAATGAATCTTGAATGGTCATCAATAGTCGCGATTAAATACGCATCGCCAAGAAAAGAGAAATAGAGTTTCCCCTGAATATCTGATTGCCATAAATCATTTGGATATGGAGCAACAAAACGAGTAATGGGTTTTAATCTTTCAATATTTTCCTGATGTAGATTGTGTTTAACCCAGACCCTCTGCACCTGCCGTGGCTTAATGACAGTAATTCCCGTTAACTCAAGTGCTTTCCTTGCAGAACGCCATCTTCCTTCCTTTTTGATCTCCACTAAATCTTTCTCTTGTTTGCCGGTAAGTTTACGATTATTGCCGCGTCTGTTATCAGCAATACTTGTAATTCCCCGTTCTCTTGCGCTCAGAAGATAACGGTATAAGGTTTGCCTACTGCAGAAAAGGATTTGCCGTGCTTCCTTCTTTTTCAATTTACCCTGCAATATCTTTCGGACAATAGCTTGCTTTTCCTCATTTGCTATATGCTTTATCTTTATCACCTCCTTTCCGGAAAGTGATTAAGATTATGTAACAATTGAAACTTCGTTTACATGTAACAATTCAAATGTCGTGTAACACCTGACATTACCATCTTGACAAATGTTGCATTTTATTGCAATACTTTAGATATGGCAAAAAAGACAAAGAAAAGAGCAATTGCTAAAGGAAAAAAACACACTGATTTTTTAGGATATTGTGTTTGTAAAAATCCTAGCTTTGTCGTATCTTTAGGGGTACTTATTATTACAGTTATTTTTGTATTTGTAGTCTACTTTGCGCGTTAAGTAATCCTTCACAGAAGCACCTAGATAGCTATATGTTATCTCTATTTTTATTTTGTATAAAGGCTTAATAAGGATTTCGTGTTGTTTTTTTAGTCCTCTTTTGTCTTCTTCTTTTTTGTGTAAATAATGATTAAAATAAAGAGAATATGGATAAACTAATATTTTTTCCAAAAGAGACTATTGAAAAACGAATACAAGAAATTGCCCTGCAAATTCAAAAAGACTACATAGGCAAGAAATTTCTCTTATTAGGTGTTTTAAATGGAGCATATATGTTTGTTGCAGATCTGTCGCGAGTACTTTGGGAACACGGTTGCAGAAATTTTGAAGTTGACTTTGTAGGTATTTCAAGCTATGGTGTTGGTATAAAATCTTCAAAAAAACCAAAACTTACTAAGGATATAAGTATAGATATTGCAAATCGACATGTGCTGATTGTGGAAGATATTATTGAGACAGGATTTACACTTCAGTATGTATATGATCTTCTAAAACGCAGAAATCCTCTATCGTTAAAAACAATTGTACTTCTTTCTAAACCGGAGAAAAAACAAATAAAACGTATCCCAGAATATGTAGGATTTGAAGTTAGTGGAAATACATGGGTTGAAGGATATGGTCTTGATACAGGGGGGTTAGGAAGAGGATCTCCTGATATTTTCAAACGAAATAACATGGATTAATTATGTCAAAGACTTCTGTTTTGAGTGGTAAATCTCTTATACTTTTATTTGCATATGCTCCTGCAGGATTCGGACATTTACGAGTGACTGATGCTTTGTATCATGGGTTACCTAAAGATGTTACTCCGCTTTTACTCGGTTCTCAGGATACATCAATAACATTTATTCATCGACTTATGAGTATTCATCCTGTTGTTTCTGCTATTGCAAGGTGGGCAGAAGAAGGATGGGGAGAAGACGTGTTTACATATATATACCGTTTATTTTTAAAAAGACACACAAAACTATTGTATTCACAGGTAACAACCATATTAAGTGAGCGAATCGAAGTACCCAAAACTTTACTCATTGTAGCGACTCATTTTGGCTTAGCTCATCAATTAGGCGCAATTAAGCAACAGCTTATAAGAGAGAAAAAAATTAATGTATTACTGGTTGTCCAAGTAACAGATGATAATCCACACCATATTTGGTACGTAGAAGAAGCTGATATGATTTTTGTCCCAAGTGAAAAAACCAAAACAGAACTTTTAAAGTACGGTAAGCGCGTAAAGCTTAAGAAAGTACATATTGAAGTATCGGCATATCCCATTGCTCCTGTTTTTGAAAAAGAATTAACGGGTAAAAAAATTCAGAGCCGCATACAACAAGTTGGTTTAGAAAATAATTCTACAATTCATGTTTCGGTTCCAATTTCCGGCGCAGCAGTTGGTATACGATTTATTACAAAAGTAATAGATGCATTGCATAAAAAATCTGATCGATTTTTGTTTCATGTGGTTGTAAAAGTAACCTCTTACACAAAAAGCTTTATCAGCGCAATGAAAAAACGTCCGTATGTAGTCTTGCACGTAGCTTCACACGATAGAGAAGTTGTAGGTCTTTACGAACAGGTCTATGTACAATACGCTATTTCTTTGGAAATTACAAAACCTTCCGAACAAGCATTTAAAGCGCTTTGTGACTGCGGAAAAGTCGGAGCCTCTATTCTCTTATTTTCTCAGCCTGTTGGAAAACAAGAATATGATAATTTGGATTTTCTCAGGCGTCATAGCCTTATTCCTTCCAAAGAAGAATATGCCTTACTTTTAAAAAAATTTTTTAAGGATGAGAAGTTAACATACGATAATATCGTAAAACAATCTTTTTCTTGGAGAGGAATTGAGTTGCCAAAGGGATCAAAAAATGCAGCAGAATTTATTCTCTGGAATCTGGAAAATGGAATATTTACGAATATGATACATTGTAAAGTAAGGCCGTCAAAGGGAGATATTCACGGGGATGAATTGTGTCATAATGGGGTATATGAGTTTTGGAAAAAAGTATCTGAATTAGTAACAACACGTATGTCTTACAGATCTGGTATTAGATCGAGAACCTGATTGTCACCGGATAAGTTTGGAGAAGTAATATCAGATGTGTTGGGTCGAATTTTCTCTTTGGTTATGAGTCCATAAATACTTTCTTTATTAGGTATGTTCTTGATGGGAAAAGGGGGTAGTATTTGAGTACTCTTATAATAATATTCGTTTGTAATTTTAAATTCTCCGAAAAGCAAATCTTCTTTTCGCAGTAAATAATCTTGGTTATCAAACAAAAATACTCTTTTTGCCTGCGGATCTTGAGGATAGGTTTCTTCATATACATAACAACTTTTATTCCCGCAATTTTCCAGTGGGAGTTTATTATAGATAAACTCGTTCTGTCTTTGATCAACTATAGATTGTTGGTCTTGAGAATCTAACGGTGTAATTATTTGTTTCCACCAGGAATTATCAGAATAGTCTTTTACGTACAACATATCATTGAGAGAGATAGTTTCGGATATATCATGAGAGCCGTCATTTTCAATTGATCTATAGTTTGAATTTCCATTTTTTTGCACCTCTAAAAGGGTATAACCTTTTTTTTGACTTGCCGTTGTTTTTACTTGATAGTTTTTTTGATTTGCCCACGTAACAAAATGCTTACGCAAAATCGGATCTTTAATATTTTCGAAGTCATCTTCGGTAACGGGAATAATAGATTGAGGAGCATGGTTAAAGGCGTATTCTTTGGATAGAAAAAAACTTCCACCAAAAATTGTTGTGGCAACAACTATGCCAACGATTGCGACAAGAGGAATAAATCCCTCTTGATTTTTAATCATCTTATCAGTGTGTAGGATTTTTCTAAAAAAGTCAAATCAGCGCGTTTCACGAAACAGTTCACACTTCTAACATAAAACTGTCATTCTGAGACTGAAAGCAGAAGAATCTTTTACCGAATAGATCCTTTACTACGTTTAGGATGACGAGATCGTGTCGGAAGCGTGAACAGTTACCGTTTCACATTTTATTATATAATCCTTCTTGACTTCTGTAAGAAATTGAACTATTTTTAGAATATGAAAAGCCTCGGTTCGTTGTTCAATTCACTTCAACTGCAAACTGCTTATGCACATTGTGATATTCCCTGCGGGATTTATGATCCATATCCTGCACAAATTGCCGCACATACTGTTATTCGCATGACACAATCAATTGGTGAAGCGCATGCGGAAAGTGACTCTTCTGAAGATCAAAAAAAACTCATGCATGCAATTGCTCGATATACCCGTGTAAAAGAAGATCATGCGGAATTAGTAAAAAGAGAAATTCGGGTTATTTGGGGAGATTATTTTAAGCCAGAGCATGTAAAAAAGTTTCCAAAACTTCATGAATTAGTTTTTAACATTATGAAGCATGCTTCAAAAGCAAAACAAGAAGTAAATATCGAAGAAGCCAAAGAGCTTTTGGAATTAGTGCAACAATTTGCAGAGATTTTTTGGAAAACAAAAGGTAAAGAGCCGGTTAGAGTTGCTTCTGCATATCCAACTGGCGGAGAAATGGTTATATATAAATAATGCTTCTTTCTCTTCTTAAAATATCTGGGCACTCCATGGAACCAACAATTAAAAACGGTTCAATAGTTGCAGTAAGCAGCGTTCCATATTGCATAAGAGAACCAAAAGTTGGAGATGTTATTTTATTTTTGCATAAAAGAAAAAAACTTATAAAACGAATTAAGGAAATAAAAAATGGTAGGATATTAGTTGAGGGAGATAATAAAGAAGACACCTCAAATGTAGGATGGATATCAAAAGATGAACTTCTCGGAAAAATACTAATATACTAGTATATTAGTATCCCAACTTTAAATATAACCATCTTAGTTTATCAGCTATTTTATAGAGTTGATATAAAACTGGATTGATAACTAAGTCATAACTTCCGACAAATTCTACAAGTTTGGGTCCATATCCCTGTTTAAATCTATGGAATCCATACCAGGTATCTTTTGAATCTGGATTAGGACCGAGCGCTCCCCACATGTCAAATTTTTTTAAACCTAACTTTTTTCCAAATTTTATTGTTTTCCACATCATAAGATTACTTGCCATTACTTCCCGGTGTTTACTCGATGATGCTCCGTAGGGATAATAGAGAGTATCTTTGAAAACTAACAAAATCCAAGCGACTAGTGTTTGACTGTTATATTTTGCTGTTAGTAAGTGTGCGGTTAGTTGGTTAGTTCGTTCATCGTTTGCAGGTTTTGATTTTAGCGTTTTCCACATGAGGCGATGGTATTGCTGAGTATGTGCGAAAAAGCCTTGACGATTTGTTGTTTCTTTTGTTAGTCTGAGGTACTCTGCAAACGCTTCGTCTGAATTATCTTCAATAACTTCAACTTCATGTTTTTGGGCGACTTTAATATTATATCTAGTTTTCGGATGCATGTTTTTGAGCAGTTCGTCTTCGGATTTTGTTAGGTCAAGAATAAATGTATGTTTGGTGAAAAGAGGATGCGTAGCAGAAACTAAGTTCATATCTGTCATTCTGGCCCGTTTCGCCCCGCTCAGCGGGGCTTGTGAGAGCTGAGCTCTTTGTCCAAAATCGATTCTGGAATCCTCACTCCGTTCGTCCCCAGAATGGCGATTCAGAATAATGTTGGGTTCGAGTTGGATAAAGATGCAATTTTCTTTCTTGCCAATCTTTTCAAGTTCAGGGATCATTTCTTTGGTCGGGAGGGGTCCTTTTGGCACATATCCAATTGTCCAAAAAGTGTAAGGAACTTTATGAATCGTAATTTGCATTTCATTTAACTGAATTACATTAACACCTGTTTTTTTTCGAAACTCTCCCCATTCAAAGGTTTGGAGAGGATGGGTTGCGTGTTTATTAAAATCATTTTTCATAAAAATTCCGGTACGTCGTCATTCCTTATTATACCCAGATGTACGTTTTGGGAAAGCACATCATCCGGCAGGTCTAAAATAAAGCGGGAGACGATATTAGAAGTTTTTTGGCCAAAAAATAATCTTTTTCTGGCAAAGGTCAAAAATAATTTTTCTTTTGCCCTGGTTATTCCGACATAGCATAATCTTCTTTCTTCTTCAAGTTCACTTTTGTCCATAAGACTTCTTGCATGGGGAAATAGTCCTTCTTCCATACCAACCATAAACACGTACGGAAATTCAAGGCCTTTAGCGCCGTGGATGGTCATAAGTGTTATCGCGTCTTTTATGAGTTCATCTTTAACTCCGTCTGGCATGTATTCTTGCTCGACTAATGCAACGTTTTCTAAAAACAGAGTAATATCGGGGAATTGAATTGCAACAGACCTAAGTTCTTTAATGTTTTCAAGTCGCTGCCTGTCTTCTTCGTTGTGTTCGTCATATAAAGAAAGGTATCCGGTTGTTTTTAAAATTTTATCTAAAAGTTCTAAGGTTGTCTGTTTTACAATTTCCAGTTTGTTTTGAAAATCTAAAAATCTTACCAGTCTTCCTTTTCCTAATTTTTCGATTCTTTTGTAAGAAACTGAATCTTTGGGGTTTGCCAATACTCGAAGATAGGATAAGACATCTTTGATTTCTTTTCTTTCGTAAAAACGCGTACCCCCCACTAATACATACGGTACTGCCTGATGTAAAAAAGCTTCTTCCAAAACGCGTGATTGAGCATTGGTTCGATACAAAACAGCAAAATCAGAAAACTTTAAATTTTTAAATTCGAGTTTATACGCAACGATTTTATTAATAATAAAGTTTGCCTCGTCTTCTTCGTTTCGTGCTTGGTAAAGTTGTATTTCTTCTCCTGTTTTGTTTTCTGTCCAAAGGGTTAAGATAGGATGCGTTGTATTTTTAGAGATTACAGAGTACGCGGCATCTAAAATTTTTTGTGTTGATCTGTAATTTTGAGAAAGAGAAAAAGTTTTTACGTTTTTAAAATGCTCTTTAAATTTTATTAGATTGCGAAAATCAGCACCCCTCCAACTATATATACTTTGAGAAAAGTCTCCAACAACGCAAATATTTTTCCATTTATCTGCTAATAATTTGGTTAAAAAAAATTGTGTGTGGTTTGTATCCTGATACTCATCTACAAAAATAAACTTGAATTTATTTTGATATTTTTCTAAGACATTCGGAAATTCTTTGAATAGCTCAACAGTTTTTATCAATAAGTCGTCAAAATCAAGTGCATCATTTTCTTTTAGAATTTTTTGATACACGGGATATATTTTCGCAACAGTTTGTTGAAAACTTCCTCTGGCAAAATTTAGATATTGTGAATCCGTAATCATTTCGTTTTTCGCCTGGGATATAGTTGCTAAAATAGAGTATGGTTTATATTCTTTTGGGGAGATATTAAGTTGTTTCATTGCTTCTTTTATGGTATCGAATTGGTCTGACGGATCGTAAATAAGAAAGGCAGATGAAATACCCAAGAATTTTCCATCAATTCTTAAGATTTTTGCGCAGAGAGAATGAAACGTAGCGATCGTTGCTCCTCTTGTCCCAGTTCTATAAATTCTTTCTTTCATTTCATTAGAGGCTTTATTAGTAAAAGTAATAGCTAGGATATTGGATGATTCTTCTCCTTGTTCGATTAATGTAACGACTTTGTAAGTAATTACCCGGGTTTTACCAGAACCGGCTCCGGCTAAAATAATCATTGGACCTTGGGTATGCAAAACAGCTTCTAATTGCTCTTTATTGAGCTCCTTGTGGAAATCTTTATTCATAGCGTATAATTTAAATAAGATGAAAGCGGAGTAGTACTATTTTATCACGTTAAACGTGGCTTCACCACATGAAGAATCTTTTTATTATCGCGAATTGGAAATCAAATAAAACCACACAAGAAGCCAAAGAATGGTTTGAAAAGAGTTTAGAATTCAGAGTTCAGAGTTTAGAAAATAAGGAAATAATTATTTGTCCGTCGTTTACGGTTATGTCACAAGTAAAACAGTTTACCAAGCATTATCAGTTGCCGTTTAAACTTGGAGCTCAAGACATATCAGCTTTTGATGAGGGTTCATATACAGGAGATGTAAATGGAAAACAAATAAAAGAATTTGCAGAATATGTTATCGTTGGACACAGTGAGAGACGAAATAATAACAAAGAAGATGACTTAATTTTAGAAAAAAAAGTTTTGAAAGCAAAAGAATATGGTTTGAATGTGATTTATTGTGTACGAAGTATGGATGACATTATTCCGAAAAATGTTTTTTTAGTTGCATACGAGCCGGTTTTTGCAATTGGAACAGGTACTCCTGACACACCAGAAAATGCAGATGCTGTTTCCAAAGAGTTAAAACAAAAATATCACATAAAAAATGTATTATATGGGGGAAGTGTAACGAGTACCAATGTGAATTCATTTACAACTCTGCCACATATTGATGGAGTGCTCGTTGGCAAAGCGAGTCTTAATCTTTTGGAATTCTCCAATATTATTCAAAATGCGTAAACAGATTCTTATTGTACTGATTGTCTTTTTTATTGTGGTTATTGCCCGTGCTGCGATTGAGTTAGTGAAATTTTCTCCGATACTCTACGGAATTTTTTTTAAAAAAGAAATAGAAGTTAAAACTACAAAAAACAATACACTTAACGTGTTATTGCTTGGTACGGGAGGCGGGAGGCATGAAGGCCCGGATTTAACAGATACCGTCATGTTTGCGAGTTTGGACTTGAATATGAGTAAGCTTACTCTTGTTTCCATACCGCGTGATTTATGGATGCCCGATCTTAATGCTAGAATAAATACCGCATACACAACAGGAGAATCAAAGAAAAAAGGGAGCGGTCTTATTCTAACAAAAGCGGTTGTTAGTAAGCTTGTAAATCAACCAATTAATTACGGTATTAGGATTAACTTCGACGGGTTTGTAAAAGCAATCGATTTTATAGGAGGTTTGGACATACCTGTTGATAACACATTAGATGATTACGAATATCCGATTGCGGGAAAAGAAGATGATCTCTGCGGACATAGCAAAGAAGAATTAGTTACCTTAGCAACTGCATCCTCACAGCTTGAAGCATTTCCTTGCAGGTATACTCACATCCATTTCGAAAAAGGGAAAATACATATGAAAGGAAGTCAGGCTCTAGAATTTGTGAGGTCTCGTCACGCCCTCGGAACAGAAGGAAGTGATTTTGCAAGAAGTATACGGCAGCAAAAAGTAATCAAGGCATTTAAAGATAAAGTGCTTTCTCCGCAAACATTTTTAAACCCTGTAAAAATAGCTCAACTTAACGAAACACTCACAAAAAGTATTGATACAGATATAGATCAGTCTGAATTTGATGATTTTATTAAGCTTTCTCAAAAATTTAAAGATGTTGCTATTCATTCGTTTGTAATAGATGCGGCAGACGAAAAAAAGCCCGGACTTTTAGTAAATCCTCCGCTTACGGATTTTAACGGAGCATGGGTACTTATTCCAAGAAAAGGGAACGGCAATTTCTCAGAAATTCAACAATATATAAAATGTGTACTTGTGTCTGATATGTGTACAGTAAAATAGCTTCAATAAGCCTCTAGAACTTGATTTTTAATTAAAGACACCTTATACTATAAGATATAATGCTGGAAGAAAAAGGAAGACGTAAGCCTCATCATCTTAGTGGTTTAAATCTTGTTACGTACGATAGAAAGGGATATCCTGTTGAGACAGACTTAGGTCGGATCTGTGGAGTTTTATTAGTAGCATCGACAATATTAATGCTTAAAGGGAGCGGTTTGCCAACGACGCCTCTTGTATCAACACGTCATTCTTATACTATATTTCAGGCTCCTCAATTACCTTCTGTTAAAAAAGATGCGGGTGAGAACGAGTGGATGCAACTTCCCGCTGTAGTTAGAATAAAAAGAATCATTGCTAAAAATTATCCAAAAGATTTTACTTCTGAAAAAGTTTTGCAAGAACTACAATTGGGTGTAGCTCAATTGGTATGTGAAGAGGTATCTTCAGATACAGATTATAAAAAACTTGCCGCAACAGTTTCTTTTTACCAACCAGATGAACTTATTACCGATTTGGAGAGAAAAAGAGAAAGTCTGGAAGAGAATGAAAAAAATAGTATATGGCTTATTGCACGATACGAAGCTTTTGATGGGAGGATTTTAATAAATAATTATCAATTAGAACAAACATTAAAAAGAAGCAAGAATTTAGGAATTTCGGAGAATTCTTTAGGAAACTCAGATGAGATGATTGTAAAAGTAAACGCACTATTGAGAGAGTATCTTTTACAAGTTCAAAAAGACGAAATAGTTGAAAATTTTTCTCCGCTTGAAATTCTTACTATTGGAAGAACTGGTGAGAAGATGGGAAATAGAATCATGGTACATAAACTTCAGGGATATAACTTTTATCTGCAAAAAGATGATGAAAAAGCATACCTACAAGTAGGTGGAGAAATTGCCGAAGCTGCCGCAAGAATTATTGCAAGCAAAAATGGAATACCATATATTTTACCGAATTTTTTCTATGAAGCAGGAGCAAATATGGTATCTTGGGTCAATACATTGGTAGCTGATATGAGTACGGATGAGTTTTTACAGAATTATGTTTCTGTGAATGGATTAATGAATAGATGGAACCAAAGACAGGCAAGAGACAGAGAACTACAAATTGGGCCTTATATGCTTTCAAGAATTGGAATAAGAACAAAAATTCCGTGGCTCCAGCCTAGAAAGGACTATGACCCGATTCAAGAAGAAATCTTGGAGAAGCTAGCATTATAGCTTATATACTTTAGTTTTTCCGCTCTCAAAAACTACACTTCCTAAGTTTTTAAACTTTTCTTCTTGTAGCGCAGTGTATTTCTGCCTTTCTAGGTCTCCAATAACAACAAACGATACGTGGTATTTCTTAAGAAGTTGTTTTACTTGTTTGATATTTTGAGACTCGTAGATCGTTTTTACTTCTGCAATTCTCGGAGCAGGGACATCATATGTTTTTCTCCAAAGCCACTCATGTACGATCCACCCAAGCACTGTCGGAAGACCGGTGTTTGCAGATATGCGTTCGTAATCCGTGTATGAATCCCCTTGTGCTTCTAAAATAACTGGTTGTCCTTTTACTGTTTTATTAAACCATAAAATTGTTTCGTAATCAGAAGGGTTTTTTGTTTTTAAATACGAAATGCCATCTAGTCCTTTGTAAATTAAAAGATTTCCATAATAAGAACTAACTGCAAAATAAGGATACAGAAAAACGAGGAATAACCCAATACTACCAATGCAAGATATTAAAAAATTCGAAATTCGAAATTCGAAATTCGAAATTAGGCGAATGATGATATATCCAGAAGCCAAAGAAAGCATAATAAACGATTGATACACCAGCTTAAACATAGTGTTTGCTCGGAAATGAGCAGGATAAATGTCTTTTAGATAGATAAATTCCGGAATTATAATTAAAACTGTGGAAAGGCTAATAAGTAAAAATATAAAAATATCAGAAGAATTTAATTTATTATTTTTTATGTATACAATAAAAGAAATAACCCAAAAGTAGAAAAATCCATAGAGAATAAATAATTGCCATATTGGAGATTTTTGGCAATGGTTATCTTCAAATAGCAAGGGTCCCAGGGATTTTAACTTTACTAAAAATTGAGGTGCACATAATATTCCGATGTTTGAAGCAAATGGTTTAAAGAATGCGTTAAATGGCAGGGAGAAAATGAAAAAACAAACACCAATAATAAACAAATAAACAAATAAACCAATAAACAAATCAATGGTAAGCTTATTTACTTTTTTATATTCAAGATAAAAAAATACAATTGCAGTTAGCAAAAAATAAATTGCTCCGTCCCATACATTCGTCATGTATGCAGAGGATAGAAGAAAAGATAAAAATATCATTTCCCCAATATGTATTTTTTTATTCAAAAATATATGAGCAAGAAAGGCAAGAATTGTCAGGACAATCGGAATACTTAAAACATGTCCATGGAGGTCTGATACAACAAAAGAATAAATGGGAAATTCATGAATAGTATTGTAAATAAATCGAGTGGCATTCGGGTACCAATATGAATTAGGAAATGTTTGAAGGGAAAAGGCAAGGTTAGTAAAAAAAACTGGATTTGCAGTTTTGTAGGGCTTAAAAAAAGAATAAAGACTATGGATAGTACCTCCTAAGCTTACTAAAAAGGCCGATAAGAAACCTCCCAGGATAATCCAAAATAGATTCTGGACGCGTTTGCTATCGTTCACTTTAGTTTTTTTATTCTTCGATATTATCGATATATAAACAAGATTCATTCCAATAGAAAACGCTTGAGTAAATGTATAGGCAAAAAGTGTCACGATCATAAGATTAAAAGTTATTGAAGAAGGAAGATTCGATATTTCTGTGAGTACAGCTGTTGTGAGATGGCCGAAGTAGTAATAATTAATTGACATTGGTGGAAACCATATATCAGTTGGTGGAAACGAATTACTTCTAAGAATAGAATTTACAAATCCAAAATCCATGTATTTTTCAAGGCCAATAATGTCCGGCTGAAAAGCTCTTACATACGACCAAGATAAAAGAGCAAGAAAAAATAACAGTTCTAAAGCGACAAACAGAGGAATCTTTTTTATAAAAAGATTTAGAAACTTTTTGAATTCGGAAAATGAAAATCGAAATATACAAATATTAAAAGTAATTCCGATAGTTGCTAAAAGTAACCACAGATGAACTATCTGTAGTTTGTTGAAAGAAATAATGTGCAGTATTCCTAAAACAAAAAAAATATAAGAGATAATAAGAGAGCCTATAACTTTTGAAAAAATATACCCCTTGTCTAAAAAGGATTTAAAAAGATAAAAAGTGAGCGGAAGAAAAAATAATCCTACAACAAATAAAACACTCCACCATTGAATTACAGAAACAAAATCATTAATCATATATTCCTTTTTAAGATATTTTGTAGGTTTTTAATTGCAAATAAATTTTTACTTAGTTTTTTATTCTCTTTTTCATTTAACCAATAAAATGTAATACTTGGATTTTTTTTTGATAAAAATATCAAAAGATCTAAATCATCGTCAACAAACTTTTTAATCTTTAGTTTTTTTAACATTTCATTTTTAAAGAGGTGGGGTTGCTTACTTTGTAAATTAACGCATCTTTTGTAAAATACATTAGAAATTTTGTAAGCGTTTAAAATATGATCTGTTTGCTTTTGGATAAATCCAAATCTTCCGGAAATTAAATAACACCTGTGAGAGTTGAATTTATGGATTTTATGAAGATATTTGATATTTTGTTTAATTGCAGGGCGAAATAATTTTGCGTGGCTTATTTTTCTAACTATTTGTTCGAATCTTCCCGGAATGCGATATTTAATTGCCCCATTTTTCTTTTTATACAATCGCTCAATAATAACTTTTGGCACAAAAGGAGGCTTATCAATAAAAATTCCGTCAAGATCAAATCCAATATTCATAGGGAAGTAGCTGGTAGGAAAAATAATTCTATTAGCTTATAATACCAAAAGCAAACTATAATGAAAATAAGAAAAAATAGAAAACCTAAAATCCTTATTGTTTCAGATTATTTTTATCCTCATTGGACTGGGATTGCAAAAGCATTTTTATATACAGTAATTTATTTACACAAAAAATATGATTTTACTGTTCTTACAGTAAGACATGAAGATGCTTTAAAAAAAAATGAAACGATTTATTCAACAAAGATTAAAAGATACAATTATTTTTTTTCATTTAGTAGATCCAAATATTCTCTTTCACTTCTGGGGGGTTTTATACAAGAGGCAAGACGACATGACTTGATCATTATTAATTCTCCATGCGTTAACATCTTACCAATTTCTTTTCTCTCTAAGTTATTTTCTAAGAAATTCCTTGTATATCATCAAGGTGATCTTATTCTCCCAAAAGGATTACTAAATCATGTTATAGAGAAACTGTTTGACATCTCGACGCTAATCTCATTTTATCTTGCTGATATTATCTCGACAAATACAGCAGATTATGCTCATAATTCGCGGGTAATGAGACACTTTCTTCATAAATGTTTTCCAGTTTTACTTCCTATCCTAAAAAGGAATAAAAAAAGAACAAAAATCTTTGAGTTGGAAAGAATAAAAAAATCAAAATATACAATAATCGGATTTGGAGGTAGATTTGTAGAAGAGAAAGGATATGATATCCTTTTTGATGCAATTCGTATTGTAATAAAAAAAATGCCAAAGTTACATTTTGTCTTTGCTGGAGAAACAAATATGAAATATGAAGATTTTTATTCCAAAAATCTCCAGAGAATAAAGAAGGTAAAACAAAATATCACTTTTCTTGGACTTTTAGAAGAAGACGTCTTGCCTACTTTTTACTCTTACCTAGATTTTTTAGTTGTTCCGTCCCGATCTGATTGTTTTTCACTTATGCAGGCAGAAGCAATGATATATGGAGTTCCATCCATAGTCTCAGATATACCTGGCGCACGATTTCTGGTAAAAAGAACTGGTTTTGGGACTACATTTAAAAAAGAAAATGCCAAAGATTTAGCAGGAAAAATAATACATGCAATTCATAACAAAAAGAAAATGATTCGGTGTAAGCCTTATGTTGAGAAGATACTGGATAATAAAAAAAATTCAAAAAAAATCATGTATATTATAAATTCGTCTTTATGAATAGTAGGATAAAAAAAATACTTGAGTCAGAAATAGATCCAGCTTTTGCGAAACGCGCAAGGCTCATTTTTGAGTGCATTGAGCAAATACGGCCAGTAAGGGTACTAGACGCTGGATGCGGAAGAGGATTTTATCTTCAGGCACTTGAGAATTATAGATTTATTAAGGAAATTCATGGTGTGGATATAAACGAATCATATCTTTCAGTCGCAAGAAATAATAAAAAAGACAGAAGAGTACATATCAAAAACGCAAATATTTATAAACTTCCTTACCCAAATGGATACTTTGACCTTGTTATCTGTTCGGAGCTTTTAGAACACTTAAAAAGCGATGTGAAAGGACTTCGGGAGATAAAAAGAGTTTTAAAAGCGAAGGGAATTCTTGTGATTACCGTTCCAAATAAAAATTTTCCTTTTTTGTGGGATCCATTGAATTGGGTTCTTATGAAATTTTTTAATATCCATGTTCAAAAGGATATTTGGTGGTTAGCTGGTATTTGGGCAGATCATGAAAGACTGTATGAAAAGAAAGATTTACTGAGAAAAATAAAAAAAGAATTTACAGTTGTTCTTGAGAAAGACCTTATCAATTTGTGTTGGCCATTTTCTCATTTTATTTTGTATGGGATTGGTAAAAATATTATTGAAAGACTAAGTTTTAAAAAATTTGATAGGTTTAACTTCCGCGGAGAAGAGAAAACAGCAAAACTTATTGCAAAGATTTTTTCTCTACCTTCCAATTTGCTTGATGGGATTATTAAATTGCGTCCTTCAATGAATCTTTTTGTGATATGCAGAAAATAATTATCTTGAAGCTGAAATAATATACCGATAGGCAAATAATTTTAGAATTGGGACGTTCCCAAGTCAGTCATTTAGCCTACAAAGAGTGTTTGACCAGTCAAAAAAGGGACGAGGAAGAATGCCAAGTCCTGTTATTTGGATATTCTTAAATCCGTGTTTTTGCAATTTAGTGTAAAGGTTAAAGTACGAACAGTGGGTTACCCCTTTTTCAATCTCCCAGTTAATAAAGAATTATAGAAAACCGAGAAATATGCATCAATATTAATATGATTAATATGATGCAAAATGTCTGTACCTACAATAGCAGAAATTTTTTTATTTTTTAAGAGATTTAGGATATTTGCAATTTCAAGCTTGGTATGGAGAGGGGGATTTATAATTCTTGAAGCAAGATATTGGTTTTGCTCTTTATCAAAAAAAGATTCTTGGTTTTTAGTCATTTTATTGAGTTTTTTTTGAAAATAATTACTTTTGGATGATCGTAGACAGTAAATGCCTCTTCGGCCCAATCATCTGGAAAATCAATCGGAATTCCCAGATACCTGAATGAAGGACAGGAGGCAAACTCTTTTATTTTTTTATATTGTAATTTACCATTAAATAAGTCTTTGTAGAACTTGCTCATAAGAGGATATTTTTCCGGTACTGTTGGAATGCTCCCCCATGCTCTATTAGAAGAAAGAATATAATAATCTGCTTTTTTAAGAGCAGACTTAATTTTGTTTATTTTTTCATTTGTATCCATGTCAAAAACAGGTAATGCTTCTGATATAAATTGTTTTTGTTTGGTATTGGTAACTAATAACGGGAGCGGATCATCCCAATGTTCTCCAAGTAACAGACTCCCGTCGGGTATATTTTTATAAATCCATTTTGATGCCGTTACCCGCGTTGTCTCGTTTCTATATATAGAGATAAATGCAAGAGGATACAAAAGGGGAACAATAAGTAAAAGTATAACAAATATTTTTTTCCATTTTTTTGTAAGGTAGAAAAAACCAACTCCTGCAAAAATCGCGAGAAACGGATAAATAGGAATAAAATACCGCATGCTTTGGGCAAATTGAGATGCTTGGTAAAGAAAAAATCCGATTGTCCAAACAAGAATTGTCCGAAAAATATTTTTATAAACCTTTAGAGACGTATAAAATCCTATGAGTATAAATAAAAAGTATATAACTCCAACTCCAAAAACAATAATATTTGTCAAACTAAAAAGTATGGGAGTCTTGTTAATCCATTGAATTGTTGGGGGATAGGTTGCTCCTTTCCCTGTTAAAGTCGAAAGAGTTTTCAAGTTTTGGATAAACAGTTTGTTTATTTCGGGGTGTAAGATAGAGCTGTTTTCAAACATATACGGATCAGCAATCCTAAGAGTAAAATATACTATAGTGGCATAAAATAAGAATAATATGAATCCTGAATAAGATGTTTGGAACAACTTACGAGTAAATATTTTACTAATATGATTCTTGTTATTCCCTATAAACAAGAAAAACATATTTAAAGGGAAAATAAAGGCGGCAGTTATTTTACATGCAAATGCAAGGCCCATTAGGATGGCACTAAACACAAGAAAAGATATTTTTTTTTCAAAAGAATACTTAAGAATAAAGTAAAAAGATGCGAACATGAAGAAATTAAGAAAAGTATCAACAGCAAAAAAATGAGACAACTGAATGGGAAATACGGTGATTGAATAAAAAAAACTAGCGAGGAATTTAATCGATCTTGATAGTCTATATTTTTTCTCTAGTAGTTCAACTGTTTTGTAAATAAGTGCAATAATACAAAGATCGAAAAATGCGGATACTATTCTTCCAAACAAAGTAAATTGAAAATAAGTATCGCTATTTAATAACGACACTATTATTTTATTGAGCACTAAGGGAAAAGTTCCATAAACAAAGAAGGGATAGTTGATATTCTGAGGATTAAAAGTTGAAACTTTTGGGTCTAGGTAGCTTAAAAGGTTATTTGGAATTCTCATGGAATTGCCAACCATAGTCAGAAACCTTTCGTCTGGGTGAAGATGAAACCCTTCGTCCCAGTTCATGTTCCAAAATCTAAATAATGATCCAATCAAAAGAATTACTAAAAATAGAATGTGATTTTTATAATTTTTCATGTTTGAAAATAAATACCATCGGTCTGTCAAAAACATTTGCTGTTTCTTCGATATTAAAAACAGGATCTCCCATGTATATTATTTTACAAAAAATATCACATGGTGTTTCGTAGATTTTTTTATATCCAAGCTTTCCGGAAAGAAGTTTATAATAAAATTTAAATCCAACCGGAAACTTTTGTTTATTTGTAATTCTATTTTTTAGTATTCGTTGGCTTGGAAGAATTAGATAATCTGAATCTCTGAGTTTTTGTTCTAGGTCATTTACCTCGGAGGAGTCATGGCTTCGCAAGCTCAGTCTGCCACCATCCGAGGTGTCTGTATTGTCGAGATAATAAAAATTAAAGAGTTGGATATTTTGGAAATATTGATTAAAAGGAATGATTCCTAAATCATAAACCTCGCTTAGAATTTTTGCATTCTTTGGTATGTGTTCACTCGCCCAACTACTTGCTTGAATCCGTGTATCTGGATTAAGATAAACTGTAAGAAAATATGAAAATGCAAAACCTATACTTATGGTTATCGTTATTATTACTATTATACTAATATAATAGTAATGAACTTTCTTTTGTAGTCCTTGCAAAAGTTCAGAAAGAAAAATCGTAATTATAAGATAGATAAAAGGAAGAGTTGGAACCATATAACGTGTCCATTTTACAAATAAAAATGATTGCGGAAGGAAAAGTAAGAGATAAGTGAAAAGCAATAAGAGATAAGAATTTTTTGTTTTTTTAAAACCAATAATGGTAACATACAAAAGAGAAGGGATGAATAATATAGTTAGCATTGGGTTTATGAGAAATGGATATACTTTTGTAAGCTGGAATAGAATAGGAATTGTATAAAAAAATTGTCCGGAATAAAAAACAGGAAGCGTTTCGGTTGCAACATTTGATTCATATGTTATGTTTGATTTAAAAGTAGAAAAATCCAAAACATAAAATGGCGAGGTAAGAATACCTGTTACAAAGGCAGTTACTAAAAAAATAACAAGATTTTTTTTCCAGTTCAATTTTGTTTTTTTTATTATAAAAAGAGAAATAGGAAAAAGAGTTAATGAGGAAATTTTAATGCTAAGAAGCAGTCCAAAAATTACAGATGAAATAGAAAAATAAACAACTTTTTTTTGTTCAAAAAATTTTAATAAATAATAAAACTGCAATAGGGTGAAAAATGTTAGCCACATTTCGAATGTAGCAAAGTGGGCAAATTGAATAAATCCCGCACTTGTTGTCAGTAACCACATGAGAAGAATTGTTCCTGGTGTTTTATTACTTATTTTTTTGTAGATCTTTACTGTCAGAAAAATAGAAATAAACGAAAAAACAGCACTGTAGAATCTTCCAAAAAATATCGCATTTTCGAATGAAACAGAAAATATATCACTAATATTTTTTTCTATGTTCAAAAAGTGAGAAAAGAAATTGAAGCAAACACCAGTAAAATAAATGACATATATCGGAAAACTGCCATACGCAAAAAACTGGGGATTTAATTGATTTGGAAAACGGATTCTCTCAGTTGCATAAGCTATATTTCTTTCATCCGGGTGGAAGAAGTATGGTGATCCCCATAGAATATTATAAAAGCGAAATAAAAAAGCAATTGCAAATACAAAAACTATCAAGATGGATATTTTTTTCTTCATCTATCGTTTTCAATAAACGTGGCTATTTTTTGACCTAATCCAACTGCATAATTTGTTCCTCGATCCCAGGGATATACTTGTTGTATGTTTGCAAGGTACACGCCCTGTAAAGGAGTTTTAAATGATGGCATAACTTTTGAATAATGTATAGGGATGATTGGTTGGGCAAACGGAGCTTTAAATACTCGATAGTCGATAATAGATTTTTTATAATTTTTGGTAATCTTGGCAAGAAACGGGTCATATATATTAAATATTTCTTCTTTAGATTTTGAAAAAAAAGGATCACTACTAGGGAGATATTTTCCAATATATACTATATATTCGTTGTTATAAGATTTTTTATCCATGAAGTGAGTATGTTCAATAATAGCTAAAAACGGAATGTTGGCATCGCACATACTCAGCCAATACGTTCCGTCTTTTAAAAACTCTTCTTTAAGTCTTAATACAAGATTTACCGCTCCTAAACTTTTTAATTGTTCTAAACTTTGCTTGTATTCAAAAGGAATGGAAGCAGTTTTAGTAAATAATTGAGAAGGCAGCGTCACAATTATTTTGTCAAAAGACTGAGATTTGTTATTTGTTTTTATGCTTACGGAATCATTGTTGGATTTAATATTTTCTACTGGTGAATTGTAAATTACCGTTCCGCCCAAATTGTTAATATATTCAACAAGTTTATTCGCGAATTCTAGAAAACCTCCTTTAGGATAAGCGAGCTTTTTTGTCCTTTTATAAATTCGCGCCCAAAACCACGCAAGTGAAACATCGTCGGCATAATTACCAAATTTATTTTTCAATAATGGTTCCCAAAGAAGTTTATAAGGGACTTCTCCCATTAGTTTAGATAAGACGTCGGATGCACGAAATTGTTCTAGAGGTTTCCAGAAAGGATTAAAACGAAATATTCCCAAAGCAATTCCCATTTGCACTCTTTCAAAAAAAGATAATTTGGGAAAACTAAGAACGCGGATAGGAGAATCAAGTTGATAAGACGTATTGTCTACATATACAGATGTTTTTGGTTCTTGTATTATTACTTCGTGTTTAATTTCTTTAGCAAGAGCTACTATATAAGAATCATTCGTAAACCAATGATGATAATGTTCCTCAAGACTCCATTGCCACTTGTTTTCTTTGTATCCTAAGGCAAGGCCGCCTGGATTTTTATCTTTTTCAAAAATTGTAACGCTGTGACCTTTTTTTAATAATTGAATTCCTGCAGAAAGGCCAGTAAATCCTGCACCTATTATTCCTATTTTCATATATGTAAAACGCCTCGGGAGAGAATTAGAAGAAGTAAGCCAGCAAGAGTTATTCCAATTCCCTTAAGTCCTGTAAGCAAGGCAGTTGAACTTCCGGGCGGAGGAAGAGTAGTTGAGCTTGCAGGAGGGATTATGGTTGGAGATGGCAAAAGTAATGAAGTAGGAGTTGGAGGCAAAGGTGTTGCTGTGGGAATGGAAGGCGTGGGGGTTATTGTAGGTGATGAGGTGGGAGTAGGCGGAATAGGAGAAACAGAAGGCTCGATAAATTGGCTTCCGGATGCAAAAACAATAAATGTTTTTTCGATACTTTTTGTAATTCCTGTCTGATCCTGGGTTGTTATAGAAATAGTATGATTTCCGGGAGAAAGAGGTTGAATTGGACGATATGACCATCTGCCGTTAGGGTCTGTTTTTACTTGATCTTGTATTATATCTTGAGAATGGATAGTAATTTTTACCAAGGCTGATGCAGATGCAGTTCCAAAGAATTGAGGTTTGGCATCTTTGAAGATTTCTTCATTTTTTGGTGTAATAATTTGAGGTATTGTAGAGTTACTGGTAAAATTAAATGAGGGAAAAGATTGAAAATTTGCGCTTGTTGACGCAGACGGTTCTAAAACGTTTTGAATAAAATCGTAATCTTTGGCAAGAGTAATTATTGGGACAGGATGGATAGCAGAAGATCTAATAGTAATATTTGATTCTTTTTGATCTCCAAGAACAAGCATTTGGAGAATGTGACTGTCTGAAGAATTATTTTTAATTCCAATTTTTGATACATCCAAAGAATACGTCCCGTCATTATTTACTAATGTAGATATAGATTTGGGATCGGATGATTTTTTTACATATACGATTGCTTCCTGAGGGGCTGTTGCTTCTTGTGTAATTATTTTTCCGCTCATTGAATTAGGTGAAGAAGTAGTATCGCCTAATTCACGCGTTGTCACTGTAAAAGGAGTATTATTGTTTGTGTATATAGTGTCACCGGATACAATTGAAAAATAATATAGTGTGTTAGGGGCAAGATTTTTTACAGTAAAGTAATGAAGTACATGAGGCTTTGCGGTTTGACTATCTCTGTCGTCATTGATTACAAGGCCTAAGCTTTTATCTTTTCCAGTGTTAAGAGATCCTAGTGTTGGAGTCTCGGTTTTATAAGAAACCGTAAATGAAGTATCTGAGACATTCGTTATGCGCACTCTTTGTGGGGCTTGTGTTAAACTTGCTCTTCCAATCGTAATTACACCCTGATTTGCAAGATACGATGTTGATGCAAGAGTAACCAGTATTAAAAAAATTCCCAACAAGGTTGGAATACGAATACTCAAAATATTTTTTTTCATCTAAGGAATGAGCTTTCAGATGCAGGTTGATTCTTTTTTGGCAAGAGAAAAGGGGTAGGTGTCGGAGTAGGAGTACCAGAGGAAGGAAAACCAAAATTTGGAGTTATTTTTTGTCTTTTTTTAAGCGCATCAATACTTTTTATATCAAAATCCGGTGTGATTGGTTTAACTTGCGTAGTTATGGTTTCGGGAATTGTTGATGTGACAGTAGTATGATAAATATTAAAAATAATCCACGCAATAGTAACTACACAAAGAGAGCCTAAGATAAGTAAGATGTCTTTTTGTTTCATAATTATTTTTTAAAATACGTTTTTCCAGTAATTGTAACTTGTGTATTTCCTTTTTTTGAGTTTTCTACAAGAGAGATGTTATCTATAGATGCGATCCTGCTGACATGTATTAAGGAATTTATAAACGTGAGCACATTCTCATTCGATCCATCGGCGCTCAGATTAAAAATAAACGATGAATACTGATTTTCGCCTTCTTCAGATTTGGTAAGCTCGACCTCAAGAGATCCAATGTTTATTAAATTAAGATGATTACTAACAAGAAGAGTTTGTATTTGTCCAAGAAAGACAGGTGCCGATGGTTTTTGGGGCAGTGCAGACAGAATGGTAGGAATATCTTTTTCCACGGTTGAATATTTTTGCTGGAGAATACTTAAATTTTTGTTTTTCTCTTGCAATTTGGCAAATAAATCTTGATTATCAGCCAAACTTTTTCTTAGATGAGCAATGGTTGTCAGAGTTGGGCTGATTGCAAACAAACCAAACAAAATAATACCAAGGAATGTTAAGCCCACAGTTGTTGCTACTTGTATTTTTTCTTCTTTAATTTTTGGAAGAAACTCAAGATATTTGTTCTTAACAGGAAATAGAGAATTATTTTTTTTGATTTTTGTATTATTCATCTTTTAGAAAGACATTTAAACTAAATACGAGTGTAGAGCTTGATATCCTATTATCAATTCTTTCAAGCGTTGTTCCTTTTACTTCTGGAAAACTTTTTATTTTTTTCATAAAGGAAGTGAGTGTAGAAATTGACGGTACACTTGCATTTATATTCATGCTCTTTTTTTGCAAGGTAAGACTACTTACAGACATATTAATTGGAATACTTTGATTGATTTTGTTGAGCGTGTCAGTATTTTTTTCAGCTAGAGTAGAAAGTTGAGAAGATAATGCAATTCTTTCTTGAAGACTTCTGTATTTTTTTTCGTTATTTTTATACAAGTCAAGTATTTTTTGTTGTGATTTTATTTTGTCCCTAAGATCAATAAGTTGTCTGTCTAGAGAGAATCTATATAAAAAAGCTGAAAGGGCTATTATTTCGGTTAGAATGATGATAAGTCTTCCAACGCTTAATGCCCATTTTAGAAATCTATCAATAAAGCTTTTACTTCTTCCTGTAAATAAGTTTATTGTTGGAGTTTTTTTAATCATACAAAACAAGACGTTTACACATAACGCCTTTAATTAGTCTAGGAGGTTTTATATCTTTTGTCAAAGGGATTGGAGGCTGATATTATCCCACTTTGTCATTCTGGCTTGTCCAGAATCTGATTCTGGAAAAGTCGTTGCTTTCCAGAATGACGATTTGAAGCAAAGCTGGGGTAATGTCAGGACTGGAGGAGGATTTATTATTTTTTTGGAGTTTTTTTAGAGGTTGTTTTTACAGCTGCTTTTGGTGTTTTAGCGATTAGTTTGTACAGCTGAGATTTTAAACGCGATGCTTTATTTTTATGAATAATTCTTTTTTTCGCAGCCTTATCTGCGGTTCTTACCGCTTGAATTATTGCTTTTTCTGTTTTGATTTTTTTTGCTTTTTTAATGAGTGTTTTGAGAATATTTTCAAATTTATTATTCTCTTTTTCCCTTTTTCTGTCTTTTCTTAATTTCTTTTTTGCTGATTTTATTACTGGCATGGGCTTATTGTACCATGGTATACTGTAATCTGCAACCTCTATTATTATGATGAAAAAATTCTTACAAAAAAGCATTGATATTATTTCGATGCGACAAACGAATATTTTATCTGCGGCATTTGTTATTATGTCAACCGTAATACTTTCCCAATTCTTAGGTCTTATAAGGCAACGACTTCTTGTGGCAATATTTGGCGCTTCCAATACCTTAGGAGTATATCTTGCATCTATTAAATTACCGGATTTTCTGTTTCAGATAATTATAGCGGGAGTTTTGTCATCTGCGTTTATTCCTGTTTTTTCAGATTTTATTGTCAAAAATAAAGAGGCGGAGGCACGAAAGATGGCCTCCACACTTTTGACAATTTTTGTTGTGGTTTTTTCGATTTTATCGATAATTCTTTTTATTTTTGCTTCCTTTTTTTTGCAAATATTAAATCCAGGTTCTGGATTTTCTGCATCTGAAATGGAATTGATGGCAAATTTGATGAGACTGGTTATTGTCGGACAATTATTTTTTTTAATTGCTACTTTTTTTTCCGCATTACTACAATCATATAATCATTTTTTTATTCCCGGAATAGCCGCGGCTTCATATAACTTAGGGATCATACTTGGAATTCTTTTTTTATCGCCTATACTAGGGATATATGGGCCGGTATACGGAATCATTTTGGGAGGCATTTTTTTTGCAGCAGCACAGATCCCCCTCGTTAAGAAAGTGGGTTTTTCTTTTACTTCATCCATATCGTTTGAGACACCGGGAATTAAGGAAGTTGTTTCACTTATGTGGCCCAGAACTTTTTCTATCGGAATCTTTCAAGTAGGTTCTTTGATAACTATTGCGCTTATTTCATATATTCCTAACTCTGGGAGAAATTATGTAATTTTTGACTATGCTCAGACACTTGCGTTTGCTCCTATTGCGCTTTTTGGGCAAACGATTGCTCAAGCTGCTTTTCCCGTTCTTTCCCGCGAGCGGGAAAGAATTGAGCACTTTAAGCTAACTTTTTTAACAAGTTTTAATCAAATGCTTTATTTGGTACTGCCTGTATCTGTACTTTTTTTAGTCTTGCGAATTCCCGTTGTGAGACTTGTATTTGGAGCTGGTTTATTTGATTGGGAGGCTACTGTTTTAACAGGAAAGACCTTAGCATATTTTGCGCTATCTGTTTTTGCTAATGCTTTAATTTATTTGATTTCCCGGGGATTTTATGCACTCCATGACGCGAAGACTCCGCTTGTCGTAGGAGGAATAACAACGCTTTGCATGATTGGTATGAGTGTATTATTTATATTGAGATATAAAATGGGTATAGAAAATATTGCGTTTGCGTATTCAGTTGCAAGTATTTTGAATTTAGTCGTATTGCTTTTTCTTTTGGATAAAAAAATTGGCGGATTTAAAAAGATAGATATGTTTTTTTCCTCTTTAAAAATCTTTTTTGCATCTCTTTTTACAGGTTTTGCATTATATATTCCAATAAAGTTGCTCGATCAATTAGTATTTGATACAACACATACTATAAATCTTATTTTCTTAACCGGTATTTCAAGTTTTGCCGGATTATCATTGTATCTATTCTTAACTTGGCTTTTCAATGTAAAAGAAGCAACAACATTTTTACTATTGTTTAAAAAAATCGGAAACTGGAGGGAGATATTACAGGAGCGAGGAGAAACTCTCGACCCCAACCGTCCCAATCCTTAACCTTATAACCTCTTGACAACTTGTTTTTCTCGCAGTACGCTATTTATTATTCTTCTGTCCTAGAGAAATATGGTACAAGTTCTTGAAAGATGCACAGATGGATTACAAGAGAGAGAATCTTCCCGTAGCTTCTTCGACGCAATAGGAAGGCCGGATCTTAAAGAAAAAATTACCCCTCAATCTCCGATTGTCTCCTTCTCCATGGAAGCAGCTATTCCAGATGGGTCTTATGCTGGAGGATTAGGGATTTTAGAACGCTGCAAGTATTTTCAAGCAGGAAAGGACGGAATTCCTTATGTGTTAGTAACTCCTGTATATGCAACCCGTGGGAGACAAGAAGGTGCAGTTGAGATAGGGATATACGGAACTGAAGAAAACAGGTTTCGTTCGTATCATAGAGAATATCCTTTTGATCCGGAGGGTAGTGCATGGGGAACATCCGAATGGAACCAAGATGTATTAGTGCGCACCAATGGTCATACAACACGGTTTGGATTATTTACTCAAGAAGCAGGTAGTGCAAAAGTATTTGGTCTTTTTGAACCAGGGATTGGTTCTTTATATCAAGCTGCTCAGGATTCTTCTCATCGAATGTATCAGCAGGTGGTTTTAGGATTTGGTGGATTTAGATCTTTACAGGCAAAAGGTATAAAACCATCTGTCTATCTTATTAATGAATCTGCATCTGTTTTTGTCGCCTTGGCAAACCTTGATGATACATGCAACAACGGTGTTCCTTTTGAACAAGCCCTTGAGTCGGTACGAGGCGAAACAATGTATATAAATCATACGCTGGAACAAGCTGCAGAAGCAGAAGTCTCAAGAGATATTCTTGAGGAATATGCAATTGGGAATATGACAAGTTTAGATGCCGCAAATTGGCTTCGCGGATTAGTTGACGGCAACAATGGAATAATTCGATTAAACACGCTTGCCTTAGCATTATCAGGGACACGCCTGGGAGTTAGTAAGCTACATACCCAAATTGCAAACGGAGAAAGAGAAACTGCAGAGGGGATATTAGTTTATTTTAAAGATCATGAGGGTAATAAAATAAAGTTTGAACATGACACAAATGGAATTTTTATGGAAACTTGGGTTCAAGAGGGGTTTATGAATCTTTACAAAAAAGAAAAAGCTATAGATGTCTTTGATTTGCCCACTCCAGATTACCAGGAGAGAATAGATAGGTTAGACGGTAAAAAACTCAGAGAAATTAAGGAGATCGCAAGAAGAGAACTAAGAGAATTTCTTACGACAAGAAAAGATCAATACGGAGAGCCAATAAAAATTGAAGAAGGAGCAAAGATTGCATCATGGGCAAAACGATTTGTCGACTATAAAAGACCTCATCTTCTTTTTAACGATGTAAGAAGACTTGCTTACCTGCTTGAATCAGAAAACATGCACATTCTTATGTCAGGGAAATATGGTGGTGATAATTTTTCACATATTTTTGGCCTTGTAGATAAAAATCCAGTTCTAAAGAAAAGAGTACATTTTGTACAGGGATATGATGTTGACGTTGCTCAGAAGATGGTTACAGGTTCTGATGTATGGCTTAATACGCCTGTTGTAGGGAAAGAGGCATGTGGAACTTCATGGATGAAAGCAATAGGAAACCTAACAATTCTTATCTCTACCGAAGACGGAGGAGTTGCGGACATTACCCCTCCCGCATACTTAGAGATTGGAGGAGATTTTGATAGCGAACAACAACATTTTATTTATAGCCAACTGGTAAGAGCAGCCCGAATCGTAGATGATAAAGATGAAGATAGTACTTGGACTTCTTTTACGAAAGGACAACTAAAGGCGTATCTTCCGGTTATTTCCGGAGCGCGGATGATGAGAGATTATATCCTTAAAGGATTTCCCGAAGAATCTCAAGAAAGCCGTGTCTCTCAAGATGTAGAAGAGACTGTTTTTAGCACAAATGGTCATGGTTATTCTCCTTGGGTAAATGGAACAGTAAGTTGATTTTAATATCCATCGACTCTATACTACTTTCTACATGAATCAATCGCAGATTAGAAATTTTGCCATTATCGCTCATGTGGATCATGGGAAGTCAACGCTTGCGGATCGATTTTTGGAAATAACAGAAACTGTTCCCAAAAATGATCTGAAAGAGCAGTTCTTGGATCAAAATCCGATAAGCAGGGAACGTGGAATCACGATCAAATTAGCACCAGTACGGATGATATACCATCCGGAAATCCGAAATCAGAAATCCGAAATCCGAAACAATCCTCAAATTCAAAATTCAAATGAACAAAATAATTTCGAATTTCGAGATTCGAATTTCGAGTTTGCAAGTTCAAGATACATTTTGAACTTAATTGATACTCCCGGACACGTAGATTTTTCGTATGAGGTCTCCCGAACGCTTGCAGCGTGCGATGGTGCGATTTTGCTTGTTGACGCAACCCAAGGGATTCAGGCTCAAACAGTAGCTCATTTCCAAAGCGCCAAAAAGCTTAATTTAAAACTCATTCCTGTAATTAATAAAATAGATCTTCCTAATGCGCAAATTGAAACAACAGAAAAAGAACTTGTTGATACATTTGGATTTACAAAAGAAGAAATGCTTTTTATCTCCGCAAAAACCGGAGAAAACGTTGGCAATTTGTTAGATGCTGTTGTTGGGAGAATTCCAACTCCCCACGGAAGCCAAGCAGATCTTTTTCGCGCACTTATTTTTGACGCAGTATATGACGAATATAAAGGTGTGGTTGCGTATGTCAGAATTATGGACGGAATCGTTGCAAAAGGAGAAAGAATTCAATTCTTTCAAAATGGTACGCAAACAGAAATTACCGATATTGGACATTTTACGCCATTTTTAAAATCAAGCGGCCAACTTTTAACAGGTGAAATTGGCTATATTATTACAGGAATTAAAGACATACGTCTTTGCCGAGTAGGAGACACGATAATAAATTCAAAATTAAAAATTAAAAATTCAAAATTAGCTGTAGATGACAAGGGAGTCGAAATTCATGCGCTTTCGGGATATAAAGTGCCAAAGCCAATGGTTTTTTTTGGGGTGTATCCGAAAACCACAGATGATTTAATTCGTTTAAAAGAATCATTAGGAAAACTTGCTTTAAATGATACAGCCTTAACGTATACAGAAGAATATTCAGCGTATTTAGGAAGCGGGTTTCGGGTTGGATTTTTAGGATTACTCCATGCAGAAATAGTAAAAGAACGGCTTAAGCAAGAATTTTTACTTGATTTACTTTTTACCATGCCACATGTGTTGTATGACAAAGATTCAATGGGTGAATATCTTGAGCCATACATGAAACTGATTATCTATACGCCATCTGGTTTTGTAGGATCCATTATAACGCTTTGTCAAAAAAGAAAAGGGAATTTAATTGACCTCTCCTACTTCGAAATGTATGCAGTTTTAACCTTTGAGGCGCCATACAGCATGTTTATGAGAGGGTTGTCAGCTGAATTAAAATCCGTTTCTTCGGGTTTTGGGAGTATTGATTATGAATTAATAGAGTATAGAAAAGCTGATTTAGTTTCGCTTGAAGTAAGAATTAACGACGTTTCCATTGATGTATTGTCAGAACTTGTATATAGAGATGAGGCAATACAGATTGCCAGGCAAAAAGCTGAAAAATTAAAAGAGTTTCTGGAAAGACAGCAGTTTAGACAGATTATTCAATCTGTTGTAAATGGTACGATTGTTGCCAGGGAAGAAATCCCACCCTTTAGAAAAAATGTGTTGGCAAAAATGTCAGGCGGTGATAGAACCAGAAAAGATAAGTTGCTTAAAAAGCAAAAGAGGGGAAAAGCAAAAATGATTACAACAGGAAAAATAGTACTTCCCCAAGAAGCGATTTTGTCAATGATTGAAAATACCTAGAGTCCAAAAAACAAAAGCGCACCAATTACAGATAGGACAAATCCAATACCCCCGGCTACAAGAATGGCATCTCCTGGTCCAGAGTTTGGCGGTGGTTGACCTGGTGGAGTTGTAGTTGGTCTTTGCGCAATAGTTGTTGGATTAGAAGCAAGCGGTGTGGGGGTAAGAATAATAGCAGTTGGTTGTGCAGATAATGGCGGGGTTGGAATAGGGGTAATCGCAGAAATGGATCCTGGAGTGGGAGTTGGTCCCTGAGTTACAGTTATTGTTTTTGTGCACTTGGTATTAGGCAAACTTGCGTTTTGATTATTGTCATAGAGGGTTGCTCTGGCTTCGTACGTTCCTGGATTGTTATACGTATGAGATTTAGGGACACTTACTGTACCGGTTCCAATGCCACCGCCGGCAGTTTCATCTTGACTTGGTCCATCTCCAAAGTCAAAAGATACCCTAAAAATTGTCCCGTCAGGATCGCTTCCATCAGCGGTAAATGTAATAGAAAACGGCGTATTACCGCTTGCTACCCTATCGATTTTTAAGTTGCTGCAGGTTGGTGCTTGGGTTGGTGCTGTTGGCCCGGGTGTTCCGGTTGGTCCTGCTGAGATAGCTAAAGAAAGAGGTGCGGGATTTGGCAATAAAACATTTTCGTTATAATTATCTTGGCTGCTTGCAATAGAAAGAACCAGTGTTTTTTGTTGCCCTGTATCAAAGCTGGCAAGTTGTTGGGTGCCATTGGTTAGTGCTTTGGCACGGAATGTTAGTTTTCCTACTTTTCCGGGTGTTTGTACTGCTTTTGTGTAATCAGCCCCAATTGAAAGACCAACAGTAAACGAGTTTGAAGTAAATATAGGGCCTTCAAGTGTGGTAGGAAAAGAAGCACTTGGTTCAAATCCTGCTCCTGAGGTTGCTAGTTTTGTTTCATCAAAATTAATTGTCACTTTTACATACGAAACTTGATTGCTTCCTGGATTGATATTAATATCAACACCAAAGTCTTGCCCTACAGTAACTGTTTGAGAGGGATTAGATAGCGCTAAAGAGAGTGTGGTTGCAGGTGTTGCTTTGGTTTGAGTTTGTTGCTGTTGCCCAAGTAAAAAGACCGTTAAGGGAATAGTAATCAACAAAACAGCAATAATGCCCCCAATTAAAAATTTGTTTCGTTGCATAGGTACTAATATCATAGTATAGGCAAAATAAAACAGTGTCAAGCTTCCTGAGTGCTATTTTAACTATAGGTTATTGACAAACAAAATTCTATATTGTATAAATTAGCAGTCGAAAGCTTCAGGTGACATTTTCTTGCCCAATAATTGAATAGATTTAACCTATGGCAAAAACAAGTGATACAATACATATTAAGCCTTTGTTTGATAATGTATTAATCCGTCCGGTTGATGCAGAAGCAAAAACTGCAAGCGGAATTATTCTGCCGGACTCTGCTAAAGAAAAACCCCAGATTGGAATTATTATGGCTGTTGGTCCGGGAAAAGTGGGTCCAAAAGGCGAGAAGCATCCTATGGTAGTAGAAGAAGATCAAAAAGTAATGTATAAAAAATGGGGAGGACAGGAAGTAAAAGTAAGCGGTGAAGAATGGACACTTGTTGGACAAGAAGATATACTTGCAATAGTAGAATAAATCCGAATATCAAAATTCGAAACACGAAACAATATCAAATATTCAAAATACAAAATGTTTCAGATTTCGATATTCTAATTTCGAATTTTTAAGAATTATGGCCAAGCAAATTAAATACAGTTCGGATGCCAGGCAAGCTTTAATAGCAGGAGTAAATAAACTGGCTGAAGCTGTTGTAACAACATTAGGTCCAAAGGGTAGAAATATTGCTTTGGATAAAAAATGGGGCGGCCCAAATGTTGTACATGACGGCGTAACAGTTGCAAAAGAAGTAGAACTTCCAGATCCATTTGAGAATATGGGAGCTCAAATGGTAAAAGAAGCAGCTTCAAAAACCAATGACGTAGCAGGAGATGGAACTACCACGGCTACTCTTCTTGCCCAGTCAATTATTAATACAGGTTTTAAAAATGTAACAGCCGGCGCAAATCCAATGATTGTAAAAGTCGGTATTGAAAAAGCGGTTGAGGCAGTTGTTTCTGAAATCAAAAAAATGGCAAAAGCAGTCAAAGACACGGATGTTGCCAAAGTTGCAACTATATCAGCTCAAGATGAAAGAATTGGATCGTTAATTGCGAATGCCTTAGCTAAAGTTGGAAAAGACGGAGTTGTTACTGTTGAAGAAGGAAGAGGACTTGAGATGTCAATTGACTACAAAGAGGGTATGGAATTTGATAAGGGGTATGCATCTGCGTATTTTGTTACCAATCCGGATAAAATGGAAGCAGAAATTGACGACCCGTATATTTTAATAACCGATAAAAAGGTTTCTGCATTGCAAGAATTGCTTCCTTTCTTAGAAAATTTAGTTAAGGTATCTAAAAATTTAGTTATTATTGCTGATGATGTCGAAGGAGAAGCATTGGCAACACTCGTTGTAAACAAACTAAGAGGTACGTTTAATACTCTGGCTATAAAAGCTCCCGGATTTGGCGATAGGCGAAAAGAAATTCTTGAAGATATTGCAATTTTAACCGGCGGGACAGTCATATCGGAAGATACAGGAAAAAAATTCGAAAGCGTAACCATTGATGATTGCGGACGCGCAGATAAGGTCTGGGCAGATAAAGAAAATGCACGGATTATCGGCGGAAAAGGATTGGCGGCAGCGCTTAAAGCTCGAATAGCGCAAATCAGGCGCGCCATTGACGAAACTACGTCTGATTTTGATAAAGAAAAATTGCAAGAGAGACTTGCAAAACTTTCAGGCGGAGTTGCGGTAATTAACGTTGGCGCAGCAACAGAAATCGAACTCAAAGATAAAAAAGAGCGGGTCAATGACGCAGTTGCCGCAACGAAAGCTGCCTTGGAAGAAGGAATTGTGCCAGGAGGCGGGGTAGCACTTTTGAAAGCACGGCAAGTTTTGTCAGCGCTTAAAAATTCTCTTGCCACAGATGATGAAAAAACAGGCGTTGATATTTTATACAGAGCACTTTCTGAGCCAATCCGAGGTATTGCCAGAAATGCAGGAGCAGATGAAGGTTGGGTGGTACGCACCGTTGAGGAAAACAAAAAAATAACAGACTTTGGATTTAATGTAATGACCATGCAATTTGGCTCAATGCTTGAAGCAGGAATTGTTGACCCGGCTAAAGTGACCAGGTCTGCAGTCCAAAACGCAGTAAGTATAGGGATGATGGTTTTGACAACAGAAGCTTTGATTACTGATTTACCAGAGAAAAAAGAAGCACCAGCTATGCCACCGGGTGGAGGAATGGGCGGAATGGACTACTAGATAAGTTCAAAATTAATAAATTGAAGCCCGCATGAAAGCGGGTTTTTTGTTTGGCTTATCACAGTTTACCTTCATTCATGAATGGAGTATAATAAAAAACTCGACCATCGTTTATAATACATAATATGCAAAAACTATTTCCAATTTTTGTTCCATTTCTCATGCTTGTAATAGTTGTATCAGGATTATATTTTTTTATTCTAAAAGATAAAGGAAAAGGAGCTCTTCAAATAACCAGCACGCCAAAAAGCGCTGTGTATATAGACAGAAAATTAATAGGACAGACTCCGTTTTGTAAATGTGATGTCAGTGACATGTTGCCGTCAGGAGAGTATACCATTCGGCTTGTTCCATTGGTTTCGGATGAAGTTACCCAAGAAGCAGGACTTTCTCCTTTTGAGCAAAAAATAAAAATCAATAAATCGGTTTTGACTGTAGTTGACAGGACATTTGGAAAAGGAGCAAGTTCCGAAGGAAGTATTATTACTCTTACTCCAACAAATGAAAAAAAATCATCCCAAATTTTATTGCTTTCCATGCCTGAAAAAGCAGAAACTCTGTTGGATAGTAAATCGGTTGGAGCAACTCCGCTTTTTTTGCAAAATATAACTTCTTCAGACCATGAATTGCAATTTAAAAAAGACGAGTATAACCAAAAAACGCTTCGGATTAAAACCGTTTCCGGATACAAACTCGAAGCAATTGTTTTTTTAGGAGTAAGCGGGGAAACTCAAGTTAAAGCTACACCTCTTGCTACGCCTTCTGCAACTCCAACGAATACGCCTTCGATGGTTACTATATTAGAAACCCCTACAGGATACTTAAACGTCAGAAGCGGCAATTCAGTTACAGAATCAAAAATAACTGTGGTTTATCCTGGTAATACGTTTGAGTTTGTGTCTGAAAAAGACGGGTGGTTTGAAGTAAAATTAGAAGACGGTAAAACAGGTTGGATAATAAGCGACTACGCAGAAAGGAAATAGATTTAGGGGCCAACGTAATAGATGATGGCAATAACCAAAAGTATCCATAAAAGCACGCTTGTTAAGAGTGGTTTATCAGAAAGTAAGACTCTTTCCGGACTTTCTCCTTCATGCCGTTCGTATACATCTTCTAGATAACGCATGAGTCCATATACCACCGGTAATATTGTTATCATAAGCCATTTTTTTTGGAAAAAAGATGGCAGAAAATCCGGCATAAGGACTCCAATTGATAGCTTAAATCCTGACTCGTTTTCCAAAAAAGTAAAAAGCGAATAGGAAATAAATGTAGAGGTGGCAAAAATCGAAGCATATACATCCAAGAGACGTTCGGAATACCTTGAAAGTGATTTTCGCGTAATTTCTATTTTTGTATTGGGATTTCCTAAAAGAAGCGTTAATTCTGACCTGCGTTTTCCTGCAGCAAGTAAAAGAGAAATAGAAATTGTGGTAAGTAAAAGCCAGACAGAAATGTGAAGTCCTGAGGCAAATTCTCCGGCATAAACTCTAAGGATGTACCCTGAGGCAATTGCTAAGATATCCAAAATAACAATGTGTTTGAGGAAAACAGTATAAGAAACCTGGAGAAGGAAATATGCAATAGTAAGTAAGAAAAAAGTTGGATTTACAAAAAACCCTACCCAAAACGATACAAACAGCAAACACATAGCAAGCGCTAATGCGTATTCGACAGAAAGATCTTTATGGGCCAGAGGTCTAAATCGTTTGAATGGATGAAGCCGGTCTCTTTTGACATCAAAGATATCGTTAATAATATAAATTGCGGAAGAAAGCATGCAAAAAATAATAAACGCAATGCTTACTCTTAAAAATACCGATGGTTCGAATAATTGTCCTTTAAACGTGATAGCGGCAAAAATGGCGAAGTTTTTAATCCATTGTCTCGGCCGAAGCAGCTTGAGCGTGTTATATAATAGTCTGCTCATGAGTTTTTCCTTAATGCAACGTGTAAGAAAAGCAACGTGCCTCCAACGAGTACACCAAGCATTACTATAGCAAAAAATTTACCACTGCTTGAAAGCGTAAGCGATAACGCACCTAATATAGCAGAAATACTCCAATAAAACAATGCAATGTGTTTTTGCGATAGTCCTAATTCAAGCAGCAGGTGATGAAGATGTTTTTTATCGTGCCAAAAAGGAGATCGTCCGCTTACGATTCTTCGGATAATGGTAAATAACCCGTCTACCATAGGAATTCCCATGACTAATATTGCGGTAGCAAGTTTTGCACTTGACAGTAGAGAAGCCACAGCCAGCAATAAATATATTGATGTTGCCCCGTAACCGGGAAAAATTCGTGCCGGATAATAATTAAATAACAAAAATCCCAACGCGCTTCCAGCGATAATAAACGAAAGTTTTGCAGAAGTAATAGAAAGAGGGTCTAAGAGGGTATATCGAAGGGACAAAAGACCTATTACTGTGGCTGAAATTGCTACGATTCCAGGCATTTGTCCGTCAACCCCCTTACTCCAGTTAAGCATATTAATTACCCAAGCAATCCACAAAAGCGATACAATATGCGAGAGGTAGATCGTAATTGTTCCAAAAGAAAAAAGCGCAATAGTGTCAAGATGTAAAACACTAGGCGCAAAAGGATTGGTAATAAAAGGAACACCAACACCATTAAAAACAACTAATGCAGCCGAAAGAATATTTATTACAAAGCGAATATATGGTGAAATATCAAATTTATCATCTAAAACTCCAACCACAAGAGAAATAAAAGAAGCTATAAAAAGAGAAATAGTTATTCCATTTATGGGAAGAAAATACAAAGCTGTAATAAAAACTCCTAAAAAAAGAGGAATTCCTCCTCCTCGGGGGATTGGTTTGGTATGAATAACTCCTGGATGTTTTCGTAATTTAGGATCATCAAATAATCCAATTTTTTTCAAAATATGTATACAAATGGGAGTAAGAATGCTTGCGGCTAAAAAGGATATAGTTATCGGGAGAAGAATTATGAAATAAAAAGTTGTCATGTTATAACACAAGACCTATGGTTCGGATGGTAAATAGAAGCGCAAACAAAGAGATCAGAAGAGTTGTTATACAAAGTATTCTTGAGATAAGCGGAGTTTTTGAATAAAGGAAAGAGGAAATAAGGAAATTACTTATGAATACAGCAAAAACTATTGCAATAGGAATAAAAATTTCAGATTTATTTCCTACTCTTTTTTCTCCCCAGGCCAGCTGGTTGAACAAAGGCAGAAAAGGAGGAAGACGATTAAATAAAAATGCTGTGTATGTCCAATTTATAATCATAAGTACCCCAGCTATACTAAAACTTACATAGAGAATTTTATCTTTTTTAACCGTATTAAAAACTTCTTTCATATATTGAAACATCTCGAATCTTATATATTTGATTATATCCCGATAAGCTATATGGGAATATTCCTACATCCGGCATTATGATTATATACTTTGGTTTTATTTTGGAAAGAGCGAGTTCGGTTTCTTTTAAAGTTTGCAGGGAAGAATTAATATGATACGCGACAGTATAGCGACCCGGCGGAAGTGCGCCTAAAAGCGTATACACTTGGGCGTTATTTCCCCATATAAATAGCGTATCTTTTTTTGGTTTTATTAAAGCGGATAGTTCATAGTCCCGGGGAGTTTTAGAATCAAAAAACGATCTATACATGGTTACAGATTTTTTGTTTGTTAAGAATAAAAAAAAGTTTTGATAATACGAAATATTTTTTCCGTAGAGCCAAAAGTTTTTATACACAAGTATTATTAATACAATAAGTAAGGTAAGTAATATTTTTTGACGTTTTTGTTCTGCCTTGCTTAACGTTTTTAATCGGTTGGAAAAAGTTGCTCCCAAAAAAAGGCAAAAACTGGGAAGAAGAACTAATGCATAATGAGTATAGGGCCTGGCGGAAAAAAAAGCATTAAATACAGAAAAAGAAAGCCACAGAAGGATAAAAAGCAGTATTTTTGGAATATGCGCTCTTTTTAAAAATAGAAAAAAACAAACGCCGGATAAAAGAATAAGCTTTATTACCAATAATCCTTGAGTAAAAAATAATGTATTACCATATCCAACATATCCAACGTTTTGAATAAACGCGGCGTGTAAAAAATCAGGAAGGGCACCCTGAAAGAAAAAAAACAAAACAGTAATAAAAATAGGAATAAAAAATCCTAATAAAAGTTGCAGAAATGTTTTTATAGAATATGTACTATATTCAACAATTCTTGATATATTTTTTTTTGAGAAATTTTTGGGATGATGCACAAAAAACAGAAAAAGAAAAAATGCGATAAAATCGAATATGGCGACAATTTTAAAAAGAAATGCAAAAGAAAGAATAAGACCTGCAGAAAATAAGAGTATATGGTATTTGGTATGTAGTATATAGGAAAGAGAGAATGATTTGATAGTTGTTTTTGGAGGTTCAAGTTCGGAAGCTTTATAGATAAAGAGAGCAGAAAGAATAATGGGAAAAAGCATAAAGTTTTCCGCATTGGCAATGTTTCCTTCAAAAAGTGGAAGAGAAAAAAGAAACGCATACACACTTGTAACACTATATGCAATATGTTTTTTAAATAAATTTTGGGCTAAAAAATAAAAGACAATGATTGATCCTATGCCAAAGAGTGCTGATACAAGACGAATGGTGAATTGATCGGAGTTGTACAGAGCATATAAAACATACAAAAGCGGAGGTTTATTATCCCAAATATCTCTGTATAATAACCTGCCATTCCTAAGCCCCATGCCTATTACTTGGTAAATTCCTTCATCGCCGTACCAGTATGGCTCTATAAATGAAGGTATTCGAAGAAGAAAGAAAAATGCAGAGATGATAAGTAAAAACCAGCATATTTTGCTTTTTTCTGCCTTGGCGAAAATTTTCATAATTTCTCGGTGACTTTATATTCGAGACGTTTACCAAACATAAGCTGGGTATGGGATATTAACGCAGGAAGGGTAGAAAGAAAAAATCCGACCACAGGAAGCAAGACAAATTCAAGCGGAAAAAGAAATTGCCTAACTCTTGAAAGTGGAGTATTTTTAGGCCTATTTCTAACGTCAATAATAATCATTGCTAAAAGTGCAAATAGACATGATGTAAGGATAAATCCTGCTAATCTGGGAAGGTTATAACCCAAGGTTGTCCGTGAAAAAACTGGATTAACAAATGGCATAATATTAGCAGCAACGGTAATAATAAACCAATTAACCGGCCAGAGAAAGTGATCAAGTAAGACGTTATAAAGAAGAATGGTTTTTCTTAAAAATGGCACGTTGGGAGTTGTCAGCCACCATTTTATAAAAAGGGGATCGTCGGAAACCCCCCACGACCATCTGCGCTCTTGATTGTATTTATTTTTAAGACTTTTTATATAGCTTGACGAAAGTGGAGCATCCATTGAAGTTTTTAAGAATATCGGATCAACCCAGGCATTTCCTTGCAGTTTGTAAAATGCTTTAAAGAAAATTCTGTAATCCTCAGGGATTACATCGACATCCCAGTAGCCGATTTTATGAAGCATTACAAATGAAAGAGAATAGGTTGAATTCGCAACGAGTCTATCCTGCTGAATCAAAAGAGCTGTTCGATACAAACTGGAAAAGAATGATAGCACTCTCACAGGAGCTGGTACATTCCAAAAATTATTATAATTTACATTTGCGGACTGCCAAAATGTGCCAAACCGTTTTGGATTTTTAAGGAATTTAAATGTAAGGTAGGAGAAATACTGTTTGTCAAAAATTGAATCAGCGTCAACCGAAGAAATTGTTGCGTGTTTAATATCAATAAGCCCTGTTTCGACAAGTTTTTTATAAGCTTGTTTTCCTCCGTAGCTCTCATTAGAGGATTTGCCTTTGATCTCTCCTTCTATGTCTGGATGAAACGTAGTAAATATACTGCCAAAAATATGTTTATACTTTTTTATAAGTTTATTTGCTTTTGTTTTTGCTTTTGCCTCTCTTTCTTCCATAGCTAAAACAACGTGAATGTGCTTCGTTGGGAAGGTCTGGTTAGCAATTGAAGCTATTGAAGCGTTTAACTTAGTATAGCTTTCTTTGTAATTTGGAATCACAATAACATGAGTGACTTTTTTGAAGTTTTTGAAGTTTTTCGTTTCAGAAAGCCAATCTACTTTTTCTGCCTGAGATATCTTTTTCGAGGCAATATAAGCAGTAATGGCTAAAGAAAATGACTTATAAAACCAAAAAACGTCAAAAAGAAGAATAAAATACGCAACTGCAAAAGGAATTAAGAGCGATCCCCAAACGGGAAAAAATATTAAACTCCAAGAAATTAAACCTGGCATCATTTCCAATGATCTTCTGGTTTTAATAGGGTATCTGGTAAAAATGAAATTGAAAAAATTTGTCATAATCTAAACATTCTTTTTGTGTTTTCGGTAGTTTGGCGGTCTAGTTCTTGGAAAGAAATATCCTTTATTTGCGCGATAAACTTACCTGTAAGTATAGCATATTGAGGCTCATTTCTGCTACCTCTGTGGGGTTGGGGGGTAAGATACGGGCTGTCTGTTTCAATGACAATTCTATCAAGGGATATACGTTTTGCGAGCTCGGATAATGCTACTGTTTCTCCGGGAGAAACGCCTTTATACGTAATATTTCCGTCAAAACCAATGCAAAAACCCATCTGCAATGCAGATTTCAATACTTCAAAAGTCCCCGCGAAACAATGGAACATACCGGGCGGATTTAATAAGTATGATTTATGATTCAATAATATATTGATTATATCTTCACCAGCGTGACGGTTATGGATTTGAAGCGGAAGTTTAAGTTTATGAGCAAGCTTAATTTGTTGTTGGAAAACTTCCATTTGGAGCTTTTTATCAACAATTCCGTTTGATTGATATCTATAGTAATCCATTCCGATTTCACCGATTGCAACTACTTTAGGTTTTTTTGCCAGTTTTTCCAGCTGTTCTAGCCAATCAGACTCAAGTTCATGTTTGTCAGCATGATGGGGATGAGCACCTACAATTGCAAATAAATTATCGTATTTTTGCGCCAACTCAACTGCTTTTTGACTTGAATCAATTTTTGTTCCTACATTGATAATTGTCGTTACGCCAGCCTTATAAGCTCGTTTGATAACCTCATCATAATCATCTGCAAAACGTTTGAAATTTAAATGACAATGAACATCGATCATGAATTAATTATACAAGAAGCGAATATTAATTGACTTTTCATTTTTTACAACAGACTAGAATAGCTCTTCCTGATAAAAGAAAAAAAGGGTGATTCTGTCTTTGATCTAATGATTCGAATCATTGAAGCAGAAATTAAAATGCTTTTCTATTTTTCTTTTTAGTATCTTCAAGTTGGCGTTTAAGATATGTCCAGGTGCCTCTTTTTGGTTCGACTGCTGCTGGAGCAGATAGAACTTTAACTACTGCTGTTTCGAGGAGGTCAACTAATTTTTCTTCCTTGATAATTTTTGCAATAAGCTTCTTATACCCTTCACTTCCAAGTTGCCGTGTTGTGCTTACAGAATTTATCGTTCCAGAACTTACTCTTATTATTTTTTGAATTGCTCGATAGTCGTAATTCTTTTCAAGCAAAAATGCAATGGCTAGACGTTTTGCTAGCATAATTTTTTCCGTTGGCGTCAGGAAATCTGATATAAATTGATTTGCCTCTTGTTTATCTCTTATCTTTACAAATGTTTTGAGAAATATTTCAAAAATGCGATCAGCGATTTTTTTAGAAATAGGGTATTTAGAAACTTGCGACACAGTATGCTTCAATGATTCGAATCATTGAAGTAATTTGTATCAAGTATTTAGAATATATTCCCGGTTGTCAAGTAGTCTTATAGCCGTGGGAAAAGAGGAGATTGAGCCATAATTCCTGGCCCTTTAAACTGTTTTAAAATCTTCTCTGCTGTATCGGGAAGGAATGGTTTAATTCCATGCGCGATATTTTTTATTTGATAAGCAAGAATTTTTAATAAGGGTGTAGCATTTTCTTTTGAGAGAGTCCAGGGTTTTTCAGTATTTATTGCAACATCTAGATCTTTAATATCTTTCCATAGTTCTTCTAATGCTAAGTTGAACTCGTATCGTTCAAAATATTCGATATATCCTCCTTTTAGACTTACATTTGGAACACGATGAGGAATGTCTGAAATGGATACCTCGTTGGTTTCACACAATTTTGCAACGCGTGCGACTAGATTTCCAAGGCCGTTTGCCAAGTCGGCATTGTAAACATCTTTCAGTTTTTCCTCGGAGAAATCACCGTCGGCAAATGGTGAAATTTTTGCAAGACAATAATATCTGAGCGCGTCTGTTCCATACCTATCAATGAGTATTGTTGGATCGATAACATTCCCTAAGGTTTTTGACATTTTTTGTCCGTTTACAGTAATGTATTCATGGACTAAAATAGATTTAGGAGTTTTAAGTCCTGCCGATAAAAGAAATGCCGGCCAGTACACGGCATGAAAACGTGTTATGCCTTTGCCAATAACATGCACATCTGCCGGCCACCACTTTTTATACAATGATTCGTCTTCCGATCCAAATCCAATACCGCTTTGATAAATATTTAAGGCGTCAAACCATACATACATGCGTTGAGAGTCATCGTCGGGAACCGGCACTCCCCAATTTCTTGCACGTTTATTAGAGCGTGAAATACTAATGTCTTTTAACCCTTGCTTAATAAATGAAACTACTTCATTTTTGCGTCCAATAGGAGTAATTTTGAGGTCATCTGATTCAATGAGTTCTAAGAGTTTTTTTTCGTATTTCGATAATTTAAAGAAATAGTTTTCTTCAGAAACTTCCTCTAACTTTTTTCCAGGATGTTCAAGACATTCACCATTTTCATCAAGCTCTTCTTTTTCGTAAAACAGTTCACATCCGACGCAATACAGTCCGGTGTATGTTTGTTTATAAATGTCGCCATTCTTATTGCAGAGTTCCCAAAGTTTTTGAGAGGAAATATGGTGATTTTTACTACTTGCCTTCTGCCAAAAATCAAAATGGACATTTAGTTTTTCTGCAAGTTGAGAAAATAACTTTGTATTCTCATCGATAAATTCTTGCACCGGCTTTCCGGCTCGATCCGCTGCCTGGACATTTTTAATTGCATTTTCGTCTCCACCACATAAAAGAACGGTTTCATCGCCTTGTAAAAGATGAAATCGACGGATCACGTCGGATTGCACGAATTCCAGCGCGTGACCAATATGCGGTTTTGCATTCACGTACGGTATTGCGTTGGTAATGAAAAATTTGCTCACTTTTTCATTTTATCAAAAAATAGCCTTGCTAACAATGATTATTTCCTTTTTTGGAAAGACAGGTCAAGGAGAATAAAAAGAAGAAGTAAAAGAATTGGATAAAGGAAGTGGGTAAGATGGATGAGCCGAAGCCAGAGAAACACAACTACGAATAATCCAACAAATGTGGCCCGTTTCAGGCTCACAAGAAGATAAAAAGTAAGAGATAAAAAAAAAATAAAAAGAAGTAGGAAAAATAACCAAACAGTTGATAGCTCATGGTTTACAGTAAAAAATATAAAATCTGGAGGGAGAAAAAAGAATACATAGAGAATGCCTAGGAATGAAAGAATGCTAAGAACTAGAAATGGGAAAAGCTTTTTTCTCTGTCGCATGATGTAAGTGTAACAAAAAAACTGGGTCTTGACATCGATTAGCAGTCGTGGTATAGTACTGCTAATCTTAATTTGCGTTGCAAATTAAGAAATCCGAAATTCTAATATCTAAATCCGAAACAAATTCAAATGAATAAAAATACAAAATTCAAAACAGTTTTAGACATTTGAACATTAGAATTTTAGCGCATATGCAGCTTACCCAACGACAAATAGAAATTCTTAAAAGCCTCATTGAAGAATATATTGATACAGCCGAGTCAGTCGGCTCCGAAACTCTTGAAAAAAAACACAATTTAAGCGTATCTCCCGCGACTATTCGAAACGAAATGGTTAGGCTCACAGATTTGGGGTACTTAAGAAAACCGCATACTTCAGCAGGTAGAATTCCGACACCAATGGGTATGAAATTTTATGTCAGACAGCTCATGAAGGAGAAGGAACTTTCTGTAGTTGAAGAAGTAGCGGTTAAGGAGAGATTATGGGACCTGCGAAATAAAATTCATGAATTCATGCGAGAACTCACCAGGACTTTAGCAGAAAAAACAAAAACGCTTGCCGTGGCAACCGCAAGCGACGGGACAGTGTATGCTTCTGGATACGCAAATATTTTAGACATGCCTGAATTTTTTGACATTGATATTACCAGAAGTTTGCTTTCGGCAATTGATGAATTTGATTATTTTAAAGACTTATGTCAAAAAGCTGAAGAAGATAACGAAGGTATTCATATACTGATGGGAGAAGAATTAGGGCCAAAACTTCCACCTCAATATGGGTTTGTATTTACCAGATACACCACACCTGAAAATATTTCTGGAGATATTGGTGTATTAGGCCCTGTGAGATTAAATTATATGTATGTAGTACCGACCGTGAGATATTTCGGAGGTTTAATCGAAGAGATAGCAAAAGGATGGTAATTCCAATTTAGAATTTAGAGTTTACAATTCAGAATTAAAATGAGTAAGAAGAAAGATAAAAACGATATAAAAAAAGTAGATGAAGTAGAGGATGTAGAAAAAGTAGAAAGTTCAGAACCAGAAAATTCGGAACTTATTGAATGTAAAAAACGGGTTGAAGAGTTAGAAAGTATTGCCAAGCGGGCTTTAGCAGACTATCAGAATTTAGAAAAAAGAGTACGAGAAGAAAAAAGAGGATGGATACTGAGTACGAATAGACAGTTGATATTGCGGCTACTTCCGGTTTTAGATATATTAGTCATGGCAAGTCAGCATGTAGACAATCAAGGGTTGCAACTGAGTATTAAGCAATTTGGAGATGTTTTAAGAAATGAGAGCGTTGAAAGAATTGAAACAGTCGGAAAAGATTTTGACCCAACGCTTATGGAATGTGTAGTAACTGAAAAAGGAGAAGAAGGAAAGGTATTGTCAGAAATACAAGCAGGGTATAAAATGGGAGATAAGGTTTTAAGGCCTGCACAGGTAAAGGTAGGAAAAAGTTAAAAGTTCAAAATTAAAAATTAAAAGTTATAGTTGAAAGTTAGTAATTTAAAATTTTGAATTGCAATTTTGAACTTTGAATTTTGGATTTGACTGAAAGAAACATATGGCAAAGATAATTGGCATAGATTTAGGTACAACAAATTCATGCGTTGCGGTTATGGAGGGAGGAAGTCCCAAAGTAATTCATAGCGCAGAAGGAAGAAATGTTATTCCATCGGTTGTTGATCCGGTTTCTCATGTCGTGGGAGACGTGGCAAAGCGGCAACTTGTTTTAAAGCCCAAACGAACAATTTTTTCAGTCAAGAGACTTATGGGTCGTAAATTCAACGACGAGTCTGTTCGGTACGACTTAAAGTGGCTTCCGTATACAGTTAAAGCCGGCCGAGACGGGATGGCTGTTGTTGAAGCAGAAGGAAAAACATTTACTCCTCAAGAAATTTCCGCTCAAATTTTACAAAAAATCAAAACAGACGCGGAAAATTATTTGGGAGAAAAAGTTACGCAAGCTGTTATTACCGTACCTGCATATTTTGACGATTCTCAGCGCCAAGCAACTAAACAAGCAGGAGAAATAGCAGGCCTTGAAGTGCTTCGAATTATTAATGAACCTACTGCGGCAGCTTTAGCTTACGGACTTGACAAAAAAAATGCACATACGATTGCCGTGTATGACTTAGGAGGAGGAACCTTTGATATTTCTATTCTTGAACTTGGTGAGGGAGTATACGAAGTTAAATCAACCAACGGAGATACCCATTTGGGAGGAGATAATTTTGACCAGAAAATTATTGAATACATTGCAGAGGAATTTAAAAAAGAACACGGTATTGATTTAAAAAAAGACCCACAAGCTTTGCAGAGATTAAGGGAATCAGCAGAAAAAGCAAAAATAGAACTATCCAGCTCTACCCAAGCAGAAATTAATCAGCCCTTTATAACTCAAGGTAAAGAAGGACCGCTTCATCTTACCATGACTCTGACCCGAGCCAAACTTGAACAGTTGGTGGATAACCTTGTTCAAAGTACCTTAAAACCTGTTGAACTGGCTCTTAAAGACGCGGGAATGAAAGCAAGTGATGTGGATGAGGTGGTTATGGTTGGAGGAATGACTCGAATGCCAAAGATTGTTGAGGTTGTCTCGAAATTCTTTGGTAAGGAACCTAATAAATCAGTTAATCCGGACGAAGTAGTTGCAGTCGGATCTGCTGTTCAGGGTGGGGTATTAGGAGGAGAAGTGAAAGACGTATTGCTTTTAGATGTTACTCCTTTAACACTTGGTATCGAAACACTTGGAGGAGTTTCCACACCTTTAATTCCAAGAAATACAACTATTCCTTCTTCTAAATCTCAGGTATTTTCAACAGCAGCTGATAATCAGACACAGGTTGAAATTAATGTACTGCAAGGAGAAAGACCCATGGCTATCGATAATAAGTCACTTGGAAGGTTTATTTTGGATGGAATTCCGCCTGCTCCTCGTGGAATGCCTCAAGTAGAGGTTACCTTTGATATTGACGCCAGCGGAATTTTATCGGTAAAAGCAAAAGATAAGGCAACAGGAAAAGAACAAAGTATTAAAATTACCGGCTCAACCGGACTGACAAAAGAAGAAGTTGAGAAAATGACTAAGGAAGCAGAAATGCATGCAAAAGAAGATGAAGAAAAGAAAGCACACGTTGAAGCCAGAAACCAAGCAGATTCTTTACTATTTACTGCAGAAAAATCCTTAAAAGACGCAGGAGATAAAGTAAGTGTTGACACAAAAAAAGAAGTTGAAGAAAAAATGTCATTACTCAAAGCAGTTTTGGATAGCGGCACAAAAGAAGATTTAGAAGCTAAAACAAAAGATCTTTCCGATTCTTTACAAAAAGTAGGAGAAGCACTTTACAAACAACAGAGTTCAGAGGCCGGAGGTCAGAAATCGGAGGATAAAGAACAAAAGACAGAAGATCAGAGTTCGGAAAAAACAGAAGAACAGAAAAAGTCGGATAAGGATGAGCCGATAGAGGGAGAAGTGGTGGACTAGTTCAGAATTCAGAATTCAGAATTCAGAATTGAGCGCGGAAACCGCGCTTTTTTGTTCAATAATTGGTAAAATAAAAGTATGGCAGAGAAAGATTGTTATCAAGTTTTAGGAGTTTCAAGGACAGCGAGCGCTGACGAAATAAAAAAAGCATATCGTAAGCTTGCTTTAGAGTATCATCCGGATAGAAATAAAGGAAAAGACGCTGCTGAGAAATTTAAAGAAATAAGCAGAGCATACGAAGTATTGTCAGATCCTCAGAAAAAGCAAACATACGATCAATTTGGACATGCTGCTTTCGAGCAAGGCGGCGGGCAAGGGCCGTTTGAGGGGACCCAATCCGGCCGCTATGGTCCGTTTACCTATACATACACCTCCAGTGGGGGCGGCGGCGGATTTGATTTTGGAGGTTTTTCCGATCCATTTGAAATATTTGAACAATTTTTTGGTGGTGCATCGCCATTTGGTGCCCGGCAGAGACGGCCTGTGTATTCAATTACCATAGATTTCATGGAAGCAGTCAAAGGTGTGGAAAAACGAGTAACCATTAATGGGAAAACACAAACCATAAAAATTCCAGCAGGTGTAGATGATGGTTCACGAATCCGTTTTGGCGACTATGATGTGATAGTTGAAGCAATGCCCAACAAGCGATTTAAAAGAGAAGGATACGATATTATCTCGGAAAAGGAAATTTCTTTTCCTCAAGCAGTGCTTGGAACAGAAGCAGAAATTGAAACCGTGCAAGGAGTGGTAAAAATTAAGACTCCAGCAGGTACACAGCCTGATACGATTATTCGATTACGGGGAAAAGGTGTTACTCATTTAAGAAGTTCCGGACACGGTGATCATTATGTTAGGATAAAAGTAACAGTTCCAAAACATCTCTCGTCAGAGCAAAAAAAACTGCTTGAAGAATTTGAAATGGAATCAAAAAGAAACAAAGGTTGGTTTTAAAACATGAATACCAGACACATAGCCAGTATTTATTTTTACGCAATCTCAGCAGCAGCTTTGGCTTTAATTGTCGTTGGAATTTTTGCGACTGTAAATTTTGTTATTAATACAACTCAATACGACACATATCCGCTTCGGTTTAGAGGGAAAGACTGCGAAACGTATCCGTACGCATATTCAAAACCAGTTCCTGCTGCTAATGGTTTGCCAATTTCAACTCCAACACAAAAGGAATTAGACGGACAAAAAAAGAAATGTCAAATACAGCTTGAAAAGGAGCGAAAACAGCAAAAACTCGATGATTTAAAATCTTCACTTACGTTTAGTATTGTCGGATTGGTATTGTTTTTAATTCATTTCCCCAAAGCGTTAAAACATACAAAAGAAGCAAAATAAATTCTTCATGTTCAAGTTCGTTGTAATTTGTTAACAAAAAACCTATACTAAAAATAGATTCTGAAACTAGTTTAGAATGACAATCATTAACGTATGACTGCTCTATTGATGCAATTGCCGTTGCTATGTATAAAATTTTGGTTTTTTGAAGCTCCAAACAGGTTATACACATATTTTGCTTCGCTTAACAGTTCTTTGCTTCAATTATTTTCTCTTCCGCTTTTAGTCAAAACGTTTTTCAAACCCATAAAAAATGAATACAGGGAAGGCTTAGTTGGATTTTCTATTGTCATGGGGATGGCAGTAAAGTCAGTTTTGATTGTGGTTGATTTACTGTTTTTATTTATTGTATTAACGTTTGAACTGCTTATTTTATTGGTGTTTTTACTCATTCCAATTGCAAGTATTGGGATGTTATTTATATGAAAGCTTATTTACAGTTGAATAATTTTTATTCAAATCCTGCGATTGTCGTAATACGAATTCTTTTTATTTCGTTTTTAACAGCACTTATTGTTTTGCAAATATTTTCGCATACTTTGCCTAAAATTCCTTTGGGGTTATTTGGTTTATTTATTGCGTGGGAATTGTTTATGGAATACAAAATAGGCCGGGTAACGCCAAACACCTCAGTTAAAAACAAAACAAAATCAGATATATTTGATTCATTCGCAAAAGAGACCGCAACAGCTTTTATAACTCACCATACTTCCTCAGACGTTATAAAATCTTTGCTTAAGAAGTGGGAGATCAAATTTTTACTTGCCAAAACAGGCATTACGCCTAAAGAAATTCCACTCATTAATATTCCGCTTGATGTACTTACGGCATACTCCATAGAAATTACAAGATATGTAAAAGGAGATTTTGTTACTCCGGTTGATGTTTTAGTATCTTATCTTTTTATTTTAGAACCGCACACAAAATTATTATTTGCAAAAGAATTAAAGCAGGAAGATATTGCCCAAATTTTAAAATTATCAAGAGGTGAGTTTCCATTTATAGAGTATCCAAAAAAACCCGGAATTCAGTATAAAGGTGATGGAATTGGAGAGGGGTTAGTTACCGGCTGGACTCCAAATACCATGCAATTTACTAAAAATATTACGTATAAAAGTTTGTTGCATGAGCCTTATATTTTTGGCAGAGAAGAAGAATTCAAAGAGCTTTTGGAAGGATTATCAAAACAGCAAAGTAATAACGTCCTGATTGTGGGGGAAAGAGGAAGCGGAAAAGATACATTAGTTGAAAGTTTTGCATACAAAAGTTATATGGGAGAGCTGCAAGAACAACTAAGTCACAAGCGAGTTTTGGAATTGCTTACGGGTTTGTTTGTATCCGGAGTTTCGCAGAAAAGTGACTTAGAAACGAGACTCCAAGAAATCATTAATGAGGTTTCTCACGGTGGAAATGTTGTGTTATTTATTCCTGACCTGTCGAATCTGTTAGGCGAAGGTGCAACAGATATAGATATGTCTTCAATACTCATGCCGTATTTAAAAGATGGGAGTCTTGCGGTTGTTGCAACAGCAACAAATGGAGTATATAAAAAATTACTTGAAGACCATCCGATTATGGAGGCATTTGATGTAGTAAAACTTGACGGGGCAGATCAGAGTCAAGCAGTGGGAATGGTATTTAAAAAAGCAGGTGAAATAGAAGCAAAGGAGCATGTGACTGTTACCTATAAAGCAATTAAAGCAAGCGTTGAGTATTCTCATAGATTTATGACTGATGCAGTGCTGCCGGGAAGCGCGGTGTATTTATTGGAAGATAGTGCTCATAAGGTATCTTTGTATACAAAAGACACATATGGCAAAAAATATAGAGGAACTGTTACGGATTTAGATATTGTAAAAACAATAGAAGCAAAAACAAAAATATCTGTAGCAAAGCCTGTTGGAGAAGAAAAATACGTTTTATTACATCTAGAAGATAAACTCCATGAGCGTATAATTGATCAGGCAGAAGCAGTAACGGCAATTTCTGAAGCAATGAGAAGAATTCGGACAGGATTAGCAAGTACAACAAAGCCAATTTCATTTTTATTCTTAGGGCCAACCGGAGTTGGAAAAACCGAAACTGCCAAGGCATTGGCACATGTATATTTTCATGGAGAAGATCATATGATACGACTTGACATGAGTGAGTATAGCGATGAGACAGGATTGAAAAGACTTTTAGGAGCAGGCCCTGGAGAAGGCAGTGAGCGGGGAGAATTAACTGATAAAATCCATGAAAATCCTTTCTCACTTGTTCTATTAGACGAATTCGAGAAAGCAAATACCAGGATTTTAGATTTGTTTCTTCAGGTTCTTGAAGACGGAAGATTAACTGATAACAAAGGTCGGACTGTTTCATTTGTCAATGCAATTGTCATAGCAACTTCAAATGCGGGAGCTGAATTTATTCGGGAGGAAATTAAAAAAGGCACAAAAATTGATGAGGTGTTCCATAAACGGCTTTTAGATGAATTGCAAAGTAAAAATATTTTTAGGCCTGAACTTTTAAACAGATTTGACGCAGTAGTTACATTTAAACCCCTTGGAAAAGATGAAGTGGGTCAAATAACAAAATTGCTTTTAAGCTCATTAATTAAAAAAATGCAGGAGAAAGATATAACTCTTTCCTTTGATGATTCTGTTCTGCAAAAAATAGTTACAGAAGGAACAAATGATGAGTTTGGTGCCAGGCCTTTAAGACGGTTTGTTCAGGATAAAATAGAAGGTCTACTGGCGCAGAAAATGCTCACAGAAGAAATAAAAAGGGGAAACAGAGTTACTTTAAACGTAGATCAAGATAATAACCCGCACGTGATAATTAATACTTAATGTTTTCTTTTTGCTTCCAAAACAGCCGTTTGAGTTTTAAGGTTTGTTACAATTGTTACAGGTAAAGCGTCATGTTGAAGCAAATCTCGGAATCTGGTATACTTGAATACACGAATGTTCATAAATGAACACGAATGATTAAGGAATATGCCGGCTGTGCAAAGAAGCGAGTTTATGCTCGCATTAAATCAAGTAGCAAACGAGCGGGGGGTTGACCCCTCTGTTGTTTTGGAAACAGTTAAAAATGCCATTGTAGCTGCGTATAGAAAAGACCACCCGACAGTAGAAATCGAAGAATATACAGCAACATTAGATGCAAATACCGGTGAAGCGCATATCTTCCACAAAGATACTGATGTTACCCCTCCCGGGTTTGGCAGAATCGCAGCACAAACCGCAAAACAAGTCATTTTGCAAAAAATCAGAGAAAAAGAAAAAGAAGCAATTTTGTCCGACTATAAAGTCAGAATTGGCACTATTGTCAACGGTATGGTGCTTCGGTTTGCCGGACCAAATGTCATTGTTGATATCGGCAAGGCAGAAGGTGTCATGCCTCCCTCCGAGCAAATTCCTAATGAGAAATATCATTTAAATCAGCGCTTGGCTGTTAACCTTTTAGAAATTCGAGAAGGAGCCAGGGAAGAAGAGGTAATTGTATCCAGGGCAAGTAACGGGTTAATAGAGGGGCTTTTTAAACGGGAGGTTCCGGAAGTTGCTCAAGGAAGCGTAGTTATAAAAGCAATAGCCAGAGATCCTGGGAATAGGTGTAAGGTTGTGGTTGCTACTAATCAACCTGGAATTGATCCGGTAGGAAGCTGTGTAGGGCAAAAGGGAGTAAGAGTCCAGGCAATTATACAGGAATTTGGCGGGCTTGAAAAAATTGACATTATTCAATGGCAATTAGACAGTAAAGCATATATTGCAGCTTCGTTGTCTCCTGCAAAAAATATTAGAGTTGAAATTAACGAAAAAGAAAATATTGCCCGCGTATTTGTAGCAAAAGATGAATTGTCATTGGCAATTGGAAAAGAAGGACAAAACGTAAGACTCGCTTCGAAACTGACTGGATATAGAATTGAGATAGAAGGATTCCCCGACGCTGAAGTTTTGGAGGACACGCAAGAAGAAGTTCAAGAAGAGATTGCGTCAAATGCGACTGACGCAAAAGGGACAGAAGGGAAGGCAAAAGAGGTTAAGACGGATGATGTAAGTACTCAGCCGGCAGCTAAAGCTAAAAAGGCAAAGAAAGCAAAAAAGAAAATTCAAAAAGAGAAAAATGATTCGGAAAACTCAGAAAACTCAGTATGACAGAATATCAGCAAATCAGACTATCTGATAATCAGACCCCCTGAAATACTGGATCTCCGAGCATTCCGAGTCTTCTGAAAATTTCGGTCACAGTTACTATTGTATGCCAAAAAAAAATACACAAAAATTAGTTCAAACTTCAGGCAATTTAGGCATTCCGGTAGTTGCGGTCTTGGGTCATGTAGATCACGGAAAAACTTCACTTTTGGATGCAATTCGAAAAACATCTATAGCAGTACTGGAGCACGGCGGAATTACCCAAAGAATTGGTGCCTCAAGCGTTGAGGTTTTTCATGAAGATAAAAAAAGACAGATTACTTTTATTGACACGCCAGGACATGAAGCGTTTAGCAAGATGCGAAGTCGGGGGGCAACAGCTGCAAATATTGGATTGTTAATAGTTTCTTCAAGTGAAGGGATTAAGCCTCAGACAAAAGAATCAATTCAGCATTTACGAGTATCTAAAATCCCTTTTATTGTTGTTTTGACAAAATCAGACCTACCTGATAAAAACCCGGAAAAGGTAATAGGAGAATTGGCAAAAGAAGAAGTACTCGTAGAAGGAAGAGGCGGAGACATACCTCAAATAGAGGTATCAGCAAAAACAGGTCACAATATTAAGGAGTTGCTTGAGCTTATTTTATTAGTATTTGATCTAAAAGTAGGAGCGGAAAAACTTGTCCCAAGTGGAGTCGAAAGGTTTGAGGCAATCGTGATTGAGTCAAAGCGGGATATAAAAAGAGGTTCGCTTGCAACAGTAATTATAAAAAAAGGGAATTTAAAGATAAAAGATGAAATTACTTCAGGAAAAATACATGGCCGTGTCAAAGCTTTAATTACGGATAAAAGAGAAAAGATTCAAAAAGCAGAAGAAGGAGAAGGAGTGGAAATTTTAGGATTTGAAGATCCACCTGTAGTAGGTGAAATGGTCTATAAAAAATCAGATGCACAGATAAAACAAGTAGGAAAAGTAGAAAAAATAGAAAAAGCAGAAGGGAAAAAGTCATTATTTTTTATGAGTAGCGAGGCGAGCGAACTTTCTATTATAGTATGCGCTGAGACTGAAGGAGCATTGGAAGCAATTACGGCCTCTCTTCCCAAAGAAATTAAAGTAATTTTGAAAAAAACAGGAGAAGTAACAGAAGCAGATGTCTTGTTAGCAAAATCAACAGGAGCAATACTCGTTAGTTTTAATACGAAAATAAGGAATGAAGTCCAAAGACTAGCGCAAGTAGAAAGAGTACTTCTGAAAAATTACACGGTTATCTACGAGCTTTTAGACGAGGTAAAAGATGCTTTGGAAGGAAAACAGCTTTCATTGCAAGAACAGATTTTTGGTTCTGCTGTCGTGCTTGCAAGCTTTCCATTTGAAAAAACAAAAGTTTTGGGGATTCGAGTTACAGAGGGACGAGTTGCGAGGGGAGACAAGGTGCGGCTTATAAGAGGAGAAGAAGTTATTGGCGAAAGCACGATTACTTCGGTTAGAATTGGCAAAGAACAAGCTTCTAAAGTTGAGAAGGGAAAAGAATGCGGAATTATCATAGCTCCGGTGCTTGACTTTACTATAGGAGATATGCTATTATGCCACGACTGACAGTATGGACAACCCTACGTTTGCAAAAATTCGTGATCTTCTGTCCAAAAATGACAAAATAGCTATTGCGGTTGGTCAAAATCCAACACTTGACACAATGGCTGCCGCTCTATCCTTAGCTTTATCTTTAGAAAAAATGGGAAAGCAGGTTGTCATTGCTTCTCCAACTTCACCCTTGGTTGAAGTTTCAACACTCGTAGGAATTGATAGGGTAAAAACAGATTTAAACGGTAGCACGGGAGATCTGATTGTTTCTTTTCCGTATAAAGAAGGAGAAATAGAAAAAGTTTCGTATACCCTTGAAGATGGATACCTTAATATAGTTGTTAAGGCTGGAGAAGTCGGACTTACTTTTTCTGAGCAAGAAATACGGTATAAACGAGGTATATCTCCTGCAAAAATCTTATTTGTTATCGGTACACCACGACTTTCTGATTTAGGTAAGTTATTTGATACGGAGAGCTTAAAAGACACAACGGTAGTCAATATTGACAACAATACTCAAAATCAAGGATTTGGCGACGTGGTGTTGGTGTCGCCTAATTTTTCTTCAGTTTCTGAGCAGATTGCAACACTTTTGTCTTCTTTACCCTTAGAATTTGGTATTGACGAAGCTCAAAATCTCCTCTCCGGAATTTCAAGCGCTACAAATAATTTTGGCAATCCGAAAACTTCCACTGTCGCCTTCGAAATGGCAGCACTTCTTATGAAGAAAGGAGCTGTCAGACAAGTATTACCAAAAGGTGATTTTGGAGGAACGTATGATCCGTTTTTTGGACCCAGACCTTCTGCTCAACCGAATAAACAAACTCAACAGAAACTTCCAGCCAGTAGCATAGAAGAGATAGAACAGGAAAAGAAAAAGGAGGCTCCGCCAGATTGGCTTGCTCCTAAAATCTATAAAGGATCAACCATAGTATAAAGTTTTGTATCTTTTTGATACTTTCAATGCTTGTAGTAAGCTTTTGTTCCTGCTATAATACATCCCTATATGTCGTTATCTTCGACACTTAAACAAGAAATTATTAAAGAATTTCAGACGGTTAGTGGAGATACAGGGAGTCCGGAAGTCCAAATTGCGCTTTTAACAAGGAGAATTGAAAGATTAACAGAGCATTTAAAAAATCATACTCATGACATACATAGCAGGCGTGGGCTTTTATCCATGATTGCCAAACGCAGAAGACTTTTAAATTTTTTGGGAAAAGTTGAAAAAAAACGAGCCGCAGCAATTGCTAAGAAGATTGGACTAAAAGATTAACGTGTGATATAATGAGAAAAGTGACCTAAGAGAGATGCTTCTTAAGGCTACGTTAAAGAAAGAAAAAAGAATACATGCAAAAGACCTCAGTAAACTTAGATATTAACGGAAAAACCATAATTCTACAGACAGGACAGCTTGCTGGGCAAGCAACAACCTCCGTACTTGCTCGTTTGGGAGACACAATGGTACTGGTGACTGTTGTGGAAGGAAAGGAAACAGAATTAGGGTATTTTCCTTTGACAGTTGAGTACGTAGAAAGGTTGTACGCAGGCGGAAGAATTAAAGGGAGTAGGTGGGTAAAACGGGAAGGCAGACCTTCAGACGAGGCAATTTTAACAGCACGTTTAATAGACAGGTCAATTCGACCCTTATTTCCTAAAGAATACAAAAAAGAAATCCAAGTCGTAGTTACTGTTTTATCAGTTGATGGAGAGAATGAACCGGATGTATTGTCAATTGTTGCGGTTTCGGCAGCATTGTCTTTGTCAAAAATTCCATGGAAAGGTCCTGTTGGTGCCGTTAGAATCGGTCTTATAAAAGAACAAGGAAATGGGAAGTATGATTTTATTATAAATCCTCATATCGCAGAAATAGCCCTTTCCGATCTTAACTTGGTAGTGACTCAAACAAAAGAAAAAACCCTCATGCTTGAAGCTGATGCAAGACAAGTTTCCGAGGACGTTGTTGTTGAAGCAATTCAGAAAGCTTACGAAGAAAATATAAAAATTATTGAGGCAATAGAGAAATTAGCGAAAGAAATTGGACAAAAGAAAGAAGTTGCAGCAGAAAGTAGCGTCTTACATGAGCTTGTTGCCCGGATTGAAAAATCATATAAATCAGAGATTATAGAACTGGGAAAATCCAGAGCGACAAAAGAAGCTGATTCCTCAGAATCAGAAGATCTACTTAGTAAAATTTTTGAAGAAGTCCATTCGGCAAGCTCAGGATTAGCAAATCCGGAAAGCCCAGTAGATAAAAAAACTATAGCAAAAGCAGTTGAAATGATTCTATTTGAAGGAATTAGAGAGGCTGTTTTAACCAAGTCTCAAAGAGTAGATGGAAGAAAAATCGATGAGATTCGTCCTATAACCGTAGAAGTTGGACTTTTGCCGAGAACTCACGGATCTGCCTTGTTCCAAAGAGGAAACACTCAATCTTTGACAGTTGTAACTCTTGGATCTCCAAGACTCGAGCAGTTAATCGAATCCGCAGAAGGAGAAGAATCCAAGCGATACATTCATCATTATTCCATGCCTCCTTATTCTGTAGGGGAAACAGGGAGAATGGGTACTCCTTCAAGAAGGGAAATTGGGCATGGAGCTTTGGCAGAACGGGCACTTGAAGCTGTTATTCCAAGTCAAGAAAAATTTCCTTATACCATTAGGGTTGTTTCTGAAATATTATCGTCTAATGGTTCCACGAGTATGGCAGCAACCTGCGGATCAACACTGGCTTTAATGGATGCCGGAGTTCCGATCAAAAAACCAGTTGCAGGGATTGCTATGGGAATGATGAGCCGTTTAGCAGATTCAGGTAAAGATGAATATGTCATTCTTTCCGACATAATTGGGCTGGAAGATTTTTCCGGTGATATGGATTTTAAAGTTAGTGGTACAGACAGCGGTATTACGGCAGTTCAACTTGACGTAAAGATTCTGGGTTTAACCATTGATCAGATTAAGGAAACACTACAAAGAGCAAAAGCGGGGAGGCTTTCTATTTTAGAAAAAATGAAGTTAGTTATTACTGCTTCACGAGCAGCAGTTTCTGAATTTGCTCCCAAAATAGAAGTTGTTAAGATACCGATTGAAAAAATCGGTGAGGTAATTGGGCCGGGCGGGCGAGTTATTCGAAATATTATTGCCGAAACTTCGGCAACGGTTGATGTTGAGGATGACGGGTCAGTTACGGTTTCGGGGACTTCTGAGGAAGCTGTTAGAAAGGCAACAGATTGGGTGAGGAATTTGACCCGGGAAATAGTTGTTGGAGAGGAGTTTGAAGGAGTTGTAAGGCGCATGCTTCCTTTTGGAGCCTTTGTTGAAATTCTTCCTGGAAAAGAAGGAATGGTCCATGTGTCTCAAATGTCAACAAATTTTGTCAAAGACCCATCGGATGTAGTGTCAATTGGACAAACAGTAAAAGTCAGAGTCGCAGAAATTGATGAGCAAGGAAGGATAAACTTGTCAATGTTGTTTGGGCCGGAGGCCGAAAGCCGAGGTCGCGGGACCTTCGGGTCTGAACCTGGGGGTCGAAGACTTGACAGGCGAGGACAGACTTCGGGAAGAAGACCAGAAAGACGAGATGAAAGACCTGAGAGGCGTTCGCCTCATCCGCTGTCAAGGCAATTTCAAAGAGAAAGGTCGGAGAGAAATAACCTTCGATCTACCTCTCCTCGTCCACGCTTTCGAAAAACCCACTATTAGAATTTAGAGTTCAGAGCTTAGAATTCAGAATTGAATCTAGAATTTATAATTCTACATTCTTAATTTTATTCTGAATTATGAATTCTAGATTCTGAATTATTTTGTTTATTGGTAGTATTTGTAGTATTCTATAGGTATGGATCTTTCTGTCCCAACTGATCAACCAGTTCAGCCAGTAATTCAGAAACCTACTGATGCTTCGGATCAAGTAAGAAAACTCGGAGAGAAAATAGAAAAAGCAGATATCCCTGCTGACTTAAAAGATTTACTTACGGAGCGGGTTTCGCGTCTTGCTCTTTTACGAGCATCTTCCGGGTATTTAAGCTCAACATATATTACAGAATATGAAAGCTCGGTTGCCTACATTAATTGGGTAGTGAGTCTTCCCTGGAATAAAAAAACTCAGGATATATTAAATCTAACGACAGCAAAATCTGTAATGGATAAAAATCATTATGGGCTTTCCGGTGTAAAAGAATATATTCTAAATTATTTATCAGTTTTAATTTTAAAAGAAAATCAAGAAAAACAATTGATTCCTTCAAAAGCGCCTATTTTATGTCTTGTTGGACTTGCCGGAACCGGAAAAACAACATTGGTTTATTCTATTGCAGAAAGTTTAGGAAAAAAATTTGAAAGAATTCCTTTTGGAGGAATGGGAGATGCAAGGGCTTTACGGGGTCAATCCAAGGCAATGCCCGATGCAGAACCAGGATACATTATTAAAAAATTAGTTCGCGCCGGAAGTAAAAATTGTGTTATTTTACTTGACGAATTGGACAGGGTATCAGAACACGGAATGTCCGATATTATGGGAGTTTTAGTAGAGCTTTTGGATCCTGAGCAAAATAAAGCATTTACCGATCATTATATTGATTATCCATTTGATTTGTCAGAAGTACTATTTATCGCTACTGCAAATAACACCACAAATATTTCTGCTGCAGTTTTGGATAGACTTGAGATTATTCAAATGCCTTCGTATACAGATCAAGAAAAAATTGTGATTGCCAAGAGCTTTTTTTTTCCTCGGATTAGAGCCCAAACAGGATTAACAGAAAATAAAATTTTTATTGATGATAACTTATGGCCAACAGTTATAAGACCTTTAGGGTATGATTCTGGAATTAGAAGTTTGTATAGGACAATAGAAGGGATGTTAAGAAAAGCAGCGCGGATTATAGTTGAGGGAAAAGCTCAAACAGTACACATAAATTCACAAAATATTAAAGAATTTCTCCTGACGTGGTAGAATATACAGAGAATTTCAAATAAATAAGGAACCTTATTTGAAATTATTAATTGGAAATTTGAAATTAGGAATTAATATGGATACTCTTTCCCTTATTCCCCTCGGTGGTCCCGGAAACGTTACCCGCAACATGTATATATATGAATATAATAATCAAATACTTATTGTTGACTGCGGACTTGGGTTTCCGGATGAAACAATGTTTGGTGTTGATTTACTCGTTCCAGATATCACCTATATTCTCAATGCAATTCAATCAGGAAAAAAAATTGTAGGTATGTGTATTTCTCATGGACACGAGGATCATTTGGGTGCACTACCATTTATTCTTCCGCAATTGCCAAATTTCCCTATTTTTGCCACACCGCTTACCGCTTCTTTTTGCAATGAAAAATTAAAAGAATTCGGACTTGATCATAGAGTGCAATCTATTCCATTCACGAGTAATCAAAAAATACTGGGAGATTTTTCTGTTTCGTTTATTCATGTTACCCATTCGGTTCCAGACACTTCGCATATGTTTATTAAAACTCCAATTGGTAATTTTTATCACGGCAGTGATTTTAAATTTGATGATATGCCGTGGGATAAAAAAGTGAGTGATTATCAAAAAATTACCCAAGCCGGAAATGAAGGAGTGCTTTGTTTATTATCTGATTGTTTGGGGACAGAAAAAAAAGGAAACTCAGGGTCGGAAACTCCGTTATATGACTCGCTCTATAAAGCGATACAGGAAAGCAAGGGAAAATGTTTGGTGACAACATATTCTTCTCATATCGCCCGTCTTAATCAAATTATACAAGCTTCGGAAACACTAGGTAAAAAAGTTTGTTTTATTGGCAGATCTTTAATAAAAGCAAAAGAGATTGCCATAAAAATGGGTTACATAAAGCTTGATGGAAACACAGAAATTCAAATTGATGAATTAGAACGCTGCTCTGATAGTTCGATTGTCCTCCTCGTTGCAGGAAGCCAAGGACAAGAGAATTCTTCCATGGCACGAATTGTAAATGGAGAACATAAAGAAATTAAATTAACCTCCCAGGACACTATCATCTTTTCTTCGGATACGATTCCTGGGAATGAAGTCTTGGTAAATTCTATGATTGACGAGATTTCTAAAAAAGGAATCAGGGTTTTGTATCCAAAAATCCACGTTGGATTACACGTTTCAGGACACGGGTCATGGGATGAATTAGTAAAACTTATTCAGCTGACAAAGCCAAAAACACTATTGCCCATTGGCGGGAATTTTAGGCACATGGCTTTATACAAACAATTAGCAAAAGAAAACGGCTACACAGAGGGAACTATTTTTTTAGTCGAAGACGGGCAGGAGGTTGTATTTAATCAAAACGGGGGAAGATTAGGCAGAAAAATTCCTGTCAGAAACGTGTTTGTGGATGAAATAACAGGAGAGGAATTAGAAAGTTTTGTTTTACGAGACAGGCAAAAATTATCGGAATCAGGGATTGTAATTATCATGGTAGAAATTGATTCATCGAATGGTCAGCTTGTTGGTAAACCTGATATTATTACCCGCGGATTTGCGGTTAACATAGAAAGGTTAACAGCAGGAGTAGAGAGGGAATTATGTAAATCATTAAAGAAAAAAAATGGCTTAGTAAGTAATTGGACATATATGAGAAAGTTTGTCGGAGAAGTCTGCGAACGGTTTATTTTGAGAAAACTCCGCAAACGCCCCCTTGTGCTTCCGGTTGTGATTGAAGTTTAGATACGCTTGTGATTAGGAAATTTTACTTATATAATAGAATATATGCCCAAGAGAAGATATAGGCGGAGAGGTCCAAAATTAAAACTTCGAAAAGAGACAATTTATACTCTTTTTGCTTTAGGGTTTATCTTAGCAGGTGGTTTACTTCTTCTTACATTTTTTACTCCACCTGGAGAAAGCGGCGGTTCGTTTACGACATTAAATACAAAACTCCAAGAAATGTTTGGGTTTTCCGCAATATTATTTCCCTTTGTAATAATTCTGTTTGGTTTTTTATTTTTACGACTAAAACTATTTATTTCAAAACCTAATGTAGCGCTTGGGTTTGTCTTGTTTTTTACTTCTCTTGTTGGTCTTACACAGGGTGGAAGAGTCGGCGAAATGTTATTTAGAACATTTGCGGAAATGATTACCAAATTAGGGAGCATGCTTGTGTTTTTGATAGGAGTATTTGTGGGATTAGTGGTATTGTTTGATACAACACTAGATGAGTTAACGCAAGGTGTTTCTTTTACAATTAAAAATATTTTACGATTCTATCCAAAAAATCTTATTAACTCACTTTTCAAAACAAAAAAACAACTTATTGTCAGAAATAAACCAATCGCAATAAAAGGAGGAGGGATAAAAGATGTAGCTGTGATTCCGGCTGCCAATATAAAAATTCAGCACGTAAAAAAAGAACCAGAGCTTTTGTCCGAAAAATTAGTAACCAATACTGTTGGAGAATTAACAAGTGGAGGAATTTGGGAATATCCGGCTTTATCTCTTTTGTCTGATGCTTCAAATCAAAAAGCAGACAGGGGAGATATTAAAAAAGTCGCTGCAGTTATAGAGAAAACTCTACAGAGCTTTGGCGTTGACGCCCGGGTTTCTGAAGTAAACCTAGGTCCTGCTGTTACCCAGTATGCTTTGGAAATTGCTTTGGGCACAAAGGTTTCTAAAATTACTGCATTATCAAACGATTTGGCTTTGGCAACGGAAGCTCCAACCGGACAAATCAGAATCGAAGCGCCGATTCCCGGAAGAAATTTAGTTGGTATAGAAATTCCGAATAAATCGCTTGAAATTGTCACATTAAAGACAATTCTTGTTTCTTCTTCCATGCAGAGGAGTAAATCAAAATTAACGGCTGCATTAGGTCTTGACGTGTCGGGAAATTCAGTTGTTGCGGACATTGCCAAAATGCCTCATGTGTTAGTTGCCGGTACCACAGGATCTGGAAAATCAGTTTTAATTAATTCTTTTATCTGCACGCTTTTATTTCGTGCGTCTCCTGCTGAGTTAAAGTTAATTCTTGTTGATCCAAAGCGAGTTGAGTTTACAGCATACAATGGTATTCCGCATTTACTTACTCCGGTAATTGTAGAACCGGAAAAAATCTTATCTGCATTAAAATGGGCGATGGGCGAAATGGACAGAAGGTATAAATTATTTGCAGAAAGAGGAGTAAAAAACATCGACGGATACAATGAATTATCCGGATTTCAGGCACTTCCCTATATTGTGATTGTCATTGATGAACTTGCGGATCTTATGATGTTTGCTCCAGTTGATGTTGAAGATTCTATTGCCCGTCTTGCTCAAATGGCCAGGGCAACCGGAATTCATTTGGTAATTGCAACCCAAAGGCCGTCTGTTAATATTATCACAGGACTTATTAAAGCAAATATACCTTGCAGAATCGCATTTAACGTTTCCTCGATGATTGATTCCAGGGTAATAATCGACGGCCCTGGGGCTGAGAAATTATTAGGAAGAGGAGATATGTTATATGTCCCTCCAGATCAAGCCAAACCAACGCGTATTCAAGGTACGTATGTTTCGGAAAAAGAAGTTAAAAAATTAGTTGATTTCTTAAAATCAAAAGGAATTCCGGTTGAATATACAGAAGAAGTTACAGCGCAACAATTGCCTCTTAAAAAAGGCAACGGACACACAGGTGGAGGTTCACCTGACGGAAGAGATCCGTTATTTGAAGAAGCAATTCGGACAGTATGCCAACACGATAGAGCGTCGGCTTCGCTTTTACAAAGAAGATTATCTGTCGGGTATTCTCGGGCTGCTCGGATACTTGATCAGTTAGAAGAAATTGGAATTGTCGGCCCTGGAGAAGGGGCCAAGCCAAGAGACGTACTTGTCCAAAATGCACAGGAGTTCCTCAATAGCTTGCACGGACAAGAACAATAATTAAGTCAAAAGTCAAAGGTCAAAATTCAGAAGTGAAAGTAAAAAGTCAAAATCCAGTTCTAAACAATCTTTACTTTTGCATTTTGAATTGAAATTTTGCCTTTTGATTTTTGAATTTATGATTCATGTTGGTCAGA
>Ga0209541_10000638_pt1 | contig 69471 bp, 76 predicted proteins | sample RifCSPlowO2_01_FD_184027 | JGI IMG/M metagenome (GOLD analysis project Ga0209541, IMG submission 184027) | Groundwater microbial communities from Rifle, Colorado - Rifle CSP2_plank lowO2_0.1 (SPAdes) (version 2) | ecosystem: Environmental > Aquatic > Deep subsurface > Groundwater | place...
AACCACGGTCGCGAATACCGTCGTAAAGATTGATGTAAAAAACATTCCTGCGACGAAACTCACCAGCGGGAAAAATCCCCGCGTAAGATCAAGAAACCGCTCGATGGCCCCGCTCTTCTCAAGAAACACCGCAAAAAAGATTCCGAGCGCGATAATTGCGGCATCGCGTACAATATGACGGAAAAACACTCTTTTCTTGATATCATCCATGATAAAAACTCGGTCTCTCCTTTCTATTGTATTAAGGTTTCCAATTCCGCGCGAAATGCGACAAAATTGCGATAGAGAATTCCTTTCATTCCGAGTGAGCGCGCGGCCTCCACGTTGTCTACCGTATCATCAACAAAAATGCAATCCTCCGGTTTTGCGCCGAGGCGCCGGAGCGCTTCCTCAAAAATCTTCGGATTCGGCTTTGTGTATCCGGTTTCGCCCGCTGAAATAATCTCGTCATAAAACTCGGGGATGCCGTAGCGGCGGGTTAATACGTCGCCTGAAGTAATATCAAGATTTGTAACAAGAGAAATTCGCTCAATGGGGCAGGACGAAACAAGATATTCAATAAGTTCATGGTTCGCTTCATTCCCAATAATCAAAACTCCGCTTATATCAAGCAAGAGATACATTTTTCTCTCATCGTCATACTCCATAACATTCTTGATTTTATTTCTGCATCCGCAGGAATATTATGATTCCTCAAGAATAATTTTTTTCTTGAACGCCCCTCGTCTTTTTACTTTTTCCTTCCTTACTGTTTCCATCTTTTTTCGATTGAATTTCTTATAGCGACATATCGCATCAATCACCTCTTGTATGTCTGCCATTTCTTCAATAGTTTCGCTTTCAGAAAATTCTTTTATTTCTTCCAGAAGTTTTTCTTTCAATTTTCTCCAATATTCTTTATCGCCGGCAATATGGATTATCGGCATCCCTCCTTTCTTACGAATACATTCGGGAATTTTATCCCTGATTAATTTATTGTATTTCATGCTATTTCCCGCGAAATTCCTTATATTTTTAAACGGCTCAACGGCTCACCCCGTTGAGCCGTTTAAATTCCCAATCTTTACACCGCGTCCTACGGCGCTTTTTTCACATACCCCTCTCGACATTTTCGATTTATTCATCACTATATTTCACCGCGCATTAAAAACCTTCGAATAGTCATATTCCGGATAGAGACGCGCCGTGCCCTCTGAAACATCTTTAAGCGGGACCCACTCCGCGTCGAATTCATATCCATCCTCCACAATATGAATTTTTGTTTTTTTATAAATCTCTTTGTCTGCCAATGTTCCTTGAAAAAGAAATATAACCTCGTGTCCCGGCTTGCCTTTATAGACAAACGTATTTTCCACGATATCCAGAAATTTTAGGTCTTCAATCTCTGAGTTCAATTCTTCCCGTATCTCTCTTCGGACGGCTTCTTCGGAGGTCTCGCCAAATTGCATGCTCCCTCCCAATACCCGGTAAAAATCCTCGCCCTTCACGTTGTCGCGTCCATGGCCCGCAAGCACCCTATCCCCATCGGTAATCACGCACATGACCTTAATGCGTATTCTGTTGTTTTCTTTATTTTCCATGATACTTTTTATATTTCTTGGGTGTGCCGTGGTGGTTTTTATAGCTCGCCGTGAGTTGCTCGTCCGCGAAAAGCGGGGGACGACTTGCGTCTTGGGGGTCTTGCCCCTCTATCCCTCGCTCCTTGCGGGCGAACGTTCGGCTTTGGCTTTTTAATGTGCTACACCACCATTATCGCTATACTCCCAACGGAGTCAAGCGCCCCGAAGTGGATAACTCCCAACGCCTAACTTCGGGTACTTTTTGAGGAGGTACTGGGGTCGCTTTGCCCTTTTGCTCTTTTTGGCTTTTTCCCTGTGGTAAATTTCAAAAGCTGTCGAGGTGTTTATACGAAAAATCCGCGCCAATTCGCGGAACGAATTTTGCTTCGGGTCTTTGTCCCGAAGCTCTACGAGTTGTTTGTTTCGAGTCGCATTTGCCTTCATGCAATAATTCTAACGCGACACTCCCAACGAGTCAAATGCCGATCGGTGAGTAAATTGGGGATAATCAATTCCCCTTGAAGCTGCGGTAGCGCTTCTCGAGTTCGTTGTCTGTCATCATCGTGTAGACCGTGGTGCTTTGAATCGATGCGTGCCCGAGTATGTTCATTACGTCTGCCGTCGATCCGCCCTTTTTAATAATGTCGTGCCCCATGTGGTGGCGAAAGCTGTGCGCGTTCATGTGGGGTATCTTTGCTTTTTTCGAGTAGTGTCGAAGCATCTCGCCGACGCCTTTTATGCTTAACCTCTGCCCAGCTTTTTGGCTTCCGATTGACGGGAACAGCGCGTCGGCGTCTCTAAATTCCATCGTCTTTTTCAAATGCTCGCGCTTCTTAAGCCACTGGACTAAATTTCCGTGAGTGTCAGCCGTCCAGAAAATCTCTCGAATGGGACGCCTGCCCTTGGATTTCTCCGTTCGAATTATTGCCCTCCTTTTGTCCATTTGCAGGTCTCCTATGTCGAGCGATAAAACTTCGCCGTTTCGCGCTCCCGTATCCCACAATAGGTTTATGATTGCCAAGTTGCGGATGTGCCTTGGATCGTTGGTCTTTGCTGGTATCGCAGTGAGGAGTTTTTTATAACCATCCTCGTCGGCGATGCGCGGGATTTTGTATTCTTTGCTCGGTATTGGTATCAGGTTTTCGTCGATCACTTGGTATCCTTGCAGTCGGTAAAATTCAAAAAACTTTCGGAGCGCCATGCATTTGCCGACGAAGCTGTTCCGATCCCATCCAAGCTCCGCCATCCCGTTGAGGTACTCCATTACTTGGTCAAGGGTAATGTACTCAATTTGAGGGTTGCGCAAAAAGAGGCAGAAAGTGCGAAGCTCCCGATCATACCCTCTGACGGTTTGCTTCTTTACTTTGAATTGTCTCCAATTTTTGAATTTTTCGATTGCCTCTTTAAACTCCATAAAAGCACAAAACCCGCCGAGGCAAATCGGGGGTTTAGTGCCGTTTCCATGTTCTTGCGAACATGGGCGTTGCCGCCACGTGGCGGGACAGACCGTCGTCTGTCATTACCACTATAGCACCTCCCGTCGTTTGCCTCAAGCCCCGTGACTAACGGGACTCGACCCTTTCGGGCGACAGAAATTTCTATTAAGTTTCCTCTATAATCGCATACTGATTGAGGGGTGTCAAGAACGCTCCTTTTCCGACTTTAGAAAAACTTTAGAAAAATTTTATCTCTCGGAGCGTCACCTATAACACTGGTCGAAGCCGTTTTTGAAGTCAAGCGCCCTCCGCACGCAACGCCCCGAAGTTTTTTGAAGTCAAGCTGGCGCTTATTATCACCTTTTTTGGCACTATGCTAACATCCGAACATGGCTCAAATCAAAATCAATCCTTTTGAAAATCTCCGAAAAAATGCCCACGTTTGGCGCGGCGAAAATACTTTGATCTGGTATACCGAGGGCGCGGTCGGCGGTTCTTTCACCTTACTGATCCTCTACGACTTCGGCAACGAAAAACGCCGCCTGTTTTTGGAGGTCGGCGGCACTCAAAAAATCGAATTCAAAAACGAGGAGCTTCCCTTCGATCAATTCGAGCATCTCAAAAAGGAAGTCGAGGTGATTGAAAAAATGCTCAACGGAGCAAAATCTTAATTAAAATTAAAATTTGGTTAATAATCCTGACTTTGATATTCTCCACCCCATCGCCTCCTTACTAACGCAGTATTTTTTTGAAAGTTCGTCAATAGATTTTATGTTGCTTTGAAAATCAGCTTTCAAAAATTGGTAAGGCATCAAAAGTTCTGCCGCAAATTGGTTAGCTTCAATTTCTGCGGGAGCGTTACTGGTAAGGGCGGCCATCAGATCGTTGTGCATGCTCCCCATCTTAAAATGCCCGATCTCATGGGCGATAGTAAATCTTCGCCTATACCAATGCTGTTTTTTATTGAATCCGATAGTGGTGCTATCGTCTATTACCACAATGATCCCTGACACGTTTTCGCCAAAATCTTCAACTGGCTGCACGTCAAACTTGGACTCCAGTTTTAAATGAACAATTATCTTCCATAACGAAACAGGGGGGCTTTTAAAGCCCACCTGCTTTGTCAAAGCTTTCGCGAGTTTCCGTGCCACTAATGTCCGCGGACTGTTTTTTATTGCTTCAATGCTAACTTCCTCCATGCTTTTTCTTTTTAGCCAATTCAATAAAGCGGAGAATGGCATTTTTGTCCTTCTCGGATAAATCTTTCGTTGCCCTAACTGCAACCCTCACGTCTATTGGACGATCTTCTTGTCCAATGAAATACTTGATGTCTCTCTCAAGCGCTTTTGCCATTTTTTCCAAATCCTCAACCCTCACCTTCCTTTCGCCCGCCTCTATAAGCGATATTGCCGTTGCTGATTCAAATCCCACAGCGTCTGCAAGCGCTTTTTGCGATATTCCAACCGCTTCTCGAGCTTCTTTAATCCTGATCCCAATTAACTTGTTTTGTGGCATATTCATCATATTGATAATATACACCTATCAAAAAAGGATAGCAACCCCCAGAGGCGCTTGACGGGATAGTTTCGTTTTTGATAAAATGATATTATCGGGACGATAATAGCCGATTTGGGTCGGCGGTCGATGTCCCGCCATTATCAACTAATCTTAGTTTTACTACCGTGATCAATACTTACATCGGGCACTACCTGTACAGTGCCCTGTCCGTAGGCGCTAACGCGCCGATGGCAATCGGTGTTTACTATTGCGGCCAACTCAATCTTCGGAACGAGCTTGTGCCATTATACATCGGAAAGTCGGTCAGTATCCGCGAACGTCTGCAAAGCCATATCAGCAGTGGCGATTTGCGCGGAATAACCCACTTCGGCTACATAAGGTGCTCCACCCAAAATGAGGCGGAAGCTTTAGAAGCCACCGAGATCAGAAAACACCAGCCGAAATACAATGAGCAGGGCAAAACAGTATTTCGGTAATCGCTAAAAGGTCTTTGGCGAAGGGAGGGGCTATAGGTAACACTGTAGCCCTTTTGCCTATTTTACCTTTTTTGGAGGATTTCGCCAATTCGTGCAATAATTTTTGCTGAATTTTTTTTTATATCATGCTCCCAAAATCTCAAAACTCGCCAACCCGACTTTTTAAGTTCTTTGCCGACTTGCTTGTCGCGCTCAATATTTCTCTTGATTTTTGCAAGCCAGTATTTTTTTGGCAACCTGCTTTTCTGCTTTTCAAAATCGCGCCCGTGCCAAAAATCACCATCCAAAAACACCGCCACCCTCTGCTTAATAAAAACAATGTCTGGCTTCCCAGCCAGTTTCGCGTAGTGCTTGCGGTATCTCCGCCCCTTTTTGTAAAGGCGGGCGCTTAGCGCTCTGCAAAAATCATTTTCGAGGCGCGTATTTTTTGAACGGATGCGGGACATGATCTCGCTCCGTTTCTTTTTTGAAAAAACATCAGCCATTGAAGTCGGGGCTTTTCTTTTTTCCCCACGATTGCTGCATCGTGCCGCGCAGTCCTTTCCGCGCGCACTCGGCGGAGCAGAACCTGCTCACGACTTGATAGCTGTTTCGCCGAGGATGGTACTCCTCTTTGCAACCGTCGCATGCTTTCACGATGCTCAAATCCCTGTTTTTGGGATCGTCGGAATACTTTGCCATAAATTTTACTCGTCGTCATCGTCCTCCTCGGCAGCAACCTCCTCCGCTTTTTTATTGTTTTCCGCGAGGAAGCTTTCGTATGAGCCGATGCGCGTAAAGTCAATGTCGTATGTGTGGCTGTCCACCTTGTACACGACGACGGTATCCAGCCCGATCGCTTGAAGCTTGTCGTACGTGAGGAGCTCGCGCTCTTTTAAATTCAAAACGTCCCGCAAAAGCCACTGCCCGAGAGCCGAGTTAGGATTACTCATGAGCGCCTTGCTGTTGTCTTGGCATACTTTTGCGCTCAAAACTTTTCGGTCGGGCAGGACAAGTTCGAACGGCTCGTCGCGCGGCGGAAAGAATTTAGGGAAGCTTTGGTGAATCCACGCGGGTATCGGAATATAAATTTCATTCGGATCGCGCGGGCGTCCTGCGGCGTTCCACTGATTGAGCCCGCTTTTCTCGGGAACATGCTTTGACCCTCCGCGCATTGAATAAAGCGGAAGGAATACGTGGGGCTGGGCTTCTTTGATCGGCGCAAAAATGAGCCCCGTCTCCGCTATGAGCTTTTCAATCTGGTCGAACGGGTCTTGCAGGATTCTCACGGGCACTTCAAGGAGGACATTTTCGGTCACGAATCTCTTGTAAAGCGTGCTTTTGGGGACGCTGAATGAATATTCGGCAAAGGGATCGGAAAATTGGATCGTGTTGCCGTTGGCTTTAAGTTCTTTGATCGCATCGATTTTTATAAGCGGCATCGGGGTCTCGTATACGAGAATTTTTCCCACCTGCCTTGTAATGCAGTGGTAAATAATCCGATCAAGCCCGAAAATGCGCCGCGTGGTTTCGAGGCGCTCGTTTCTAAGCTCTGCTATTTTTTTTATTTTCTCGTCTAACGGCAGGGTTCTGAAAAGCGCATGATCGCTGTTGAATTCGGCTATTTTTTCAAACGACTTGCCGTTCTTATAGAGGAATGTTTTTATGCCGAATCCCGTTTTTTCTTTTGAGGCGTCTGCCGACGCATCGGAGCGCGAAAGGTTTTCGGCTTTGAATGCTTTGCAAAATAAATTTTCCGCAGCTCGGTATGCGAGGTACGGCTCGGGTGCTTCCGAAAAAAGTTTAGACAGCGAGCCGACCGCCTTAAGCAGCCGCTCGTAATGCCCTACCTGTTCTTTTGATTGGGTTTCTATAAACATTGTCGTTTGAAGCGAGGGCTTTTCTGATTTGGTGCGCAATCCTTTCGATCACGCTCACCGTCACCGAATTGCCGAATTGCTTGTACAGCTTTGTGTCGGGAAGATTCGGAAGCTTGTAGCTCTCGGGGAATCCTTGAAGCCGCGCGCACTCCCTCGGCGTAAGTTTTCTGACTCCTTTGCCGTTGCGTATGAGCGGAACGTTGTGCCCGCCCATTCCCATGTTCGCGGTAAGCGTCGGGCAAACTCCGCTTTTGTTTTCGCGGACGTAAGCTCTCCGCCACTGGTAAACCGTCCCCTTCGTTTTCATGATCTTATTCAATTCTTTATAGAGGGGATGTTCGTTGTAGTAATACCTTTTATCGGCGTCATCGTCAAGAAAATCTGCGACGGTTTTTGTGAGCGGAATCGGCGGCGGGAATTCGAATGCGTCTGCGTGCTTTTTATTTTTAAATCCGACAATATAAATCCGCTCCCTGTTCTGCGGGACGTTGCCGTAGCGCATGCTGTTGAGCACCTGCATTTTGACGTTGTAGCCGAGGTCGTCGAGCGCGTCCGAAATAATCTTAAATGTCTTGCCCTTGTCGTGCGACTTCAAATTCTTTACGTTCTCGAGGAAAACCGCCGTCGGTTTTTTATCGCGGAGGATTCTGACAATCTCAAAAAATAAATCGCCCCGCCCTGTGTCGAGGAAGCCCCTTCTGTATCCTGCTATTGAAAATGGCTGGCACGGAAATCCGCCAAGGATGAGGTCAAAGTTAGGCAAAGCCGAGCTTTTCACCTTCGCAATGTCTGCAACGGTGAGGGGCACGTCCTTAAAGTTAAGGTCGTAGGTGGCTTTGCAGTAGGGATCAAAATCGTTTGCGAAAAGGGTCTCAAATCCTGCCCGCTCAAACCCTATTCTGATCCCGCCTATCCCTGCAAATAAATCGATTGTTTTGGGCGGATTCTTCATATTTAAATTTTACCAAATCCAGCGAAAAAATGCAGCACCTATTTTGTGGATTTGTGCACACTCGCCGAACCTGTTGCGCCTTTAATTCTTTGAAAACGCGGGCTTCTTTTTGAATTGTACCATACTTCGTTCGGTTGCGAAACGCGCGCTTCACGGAACACTATAAAAAAACTGCGGAACAAGTCAATTGCGGGCAAATAAGGCCGCCAGTGCTACCTTCTGTTTACTCAAACCTGAAGCGTTCCGCCTTACGCCCGAAGGCAAGCGAAAAATTATTTGCCCGCGTACGGCTGGCTCGCGTCTCCTTTGTTGCTGAAGTAAAAGGAGAACGCCATTCCTGCGAGCACTAAAAACTGCTCGCCCGAAATCTTGCCACCGAAAAGGGCGGCGACGGTTGCGATCGCCATCAGGACGAATACGGTTTTGCTTGCTGACTTCAAAATTTCCATGTTAGTGTGCGGCTCGCTTTATCAATGCGAGCCCTTCCTCTATTTTTTTAATGCCATCCTCGACCTCTGGAGGGAGTTTTGGCTGCGCCTGCAGTTTTGCGAGCGCTACAATCTCGTCTATGATTCGCTTGTCGTATGCGGGGCAGTTCGGCCGCCGAACGCCATCGATCTGGTAGTGCCCGATGATGTGTCCGCGGTCTGTCGGAATGCTCCACCGCTTGCAAATGTCGGCGATAAGCGTTGCGCTCGCGAGCTTCATTGCTGCGCTCCATGCGCTTCCCGCATTCCCTTCGTGCTCGACTCCGATCGTGTAGTGGTTCGGGTTGACGCCCGCTTTGAGCAAGCTCCATGTCGGGCTGTTGACTCTCCCCGCGTGCCATGCGGAATTTTCCTCATTGACGTACTGGTGCGTTTCTCCGCTTTGCCCTATTCCGTAGTGCGCGCTCACTTCCGTTGCTGGCGAAGCGAAGTGCGAATCCGTGCCCGCAAGCGTTCCATCCATGATGTGAACGACGACAGCTTCGGGCTTGTATCCGTCCCGCCCCTGCCAAAAATTCGGCGACGGCTTTTGAATTATGTTTTGGTTCGGCATGTCAGTTTTTGTCCTTAATCAAATGCTCGACCGCCTGTTTTTGAATTTCGGTGCTTGTCCTGATGTTCTCCGCCGCTTCGCGGATCGCGTCTCGGCATTCCGTCATGACCTCTATCGATTTGTGATTGTTTGCTTCTACGAATTTTTGGAATGCCTCGTCGCGCCTGTTGAGGGCTTCGATTGCGGTTCGGAACACAAGGTAAAGCACGGCGACCGCAGCGATGCCGACTCCGAGGTTTGGAAGCGTTTTTAGGAAAAGTTCCTCGATCATATGAATTTGTACGTTCCGTCGGGAGCTTTTTCATGGGTACGCTCCCGCTCGGCCGCCTGTTCCAAACCGATGCGTTCGATTTCGTCCCGAAGCGCCATAACCTTTGGATGGTTTTTAACAATTGTGCCGATTTCGCCGTCGAATCCTTTTTCGATAAATACCTGCGGATCGCTGTCGGCTACTTTTTCCGCCACCGCCTTTATTTTTGCCGCGCTTAACTCGCGCGCAGTGAAGTTGAAGCCAGCCCGCAGATTTTCCTCGAGCATCCGTTCCTCGTAGCACTCTCCGCATTCATGCGTCGCGTCGCCTTCGACCGAGGTTTCTCCGATGAGCTTGTTGCAGGTTTTGCATCTAAGTTCAAACATGGTTTTGTTTAAATTTGGAATTGATAACTTGCGCCAGTGTTTCCGTTGCCAGCGTGGTTGCCGCTCGATCCAGCGGTGCACGATTGCGTGCATCCGCCACAGCCCCCGCCCGATCCGACGCTTGCTCCGTGCGCTCCTCCAGCAAGGTCTATCGTTCCGCTGTTTGTCAGGGTTGAGTAAACCAGCACCGCGACCCCGCCCGATCCTCCTCCTCCGCATCCGCCTCCGTTTCCTGCGTTCGCACCATTGCACGAGCAATTGCACGGATTCGTCCCGTTTCCGCCGTTCCCGCCAGCGCCTCCTATGGCTTCAATCTTGCCTCCCGTATTGATGGTGATCGTTTTTGCGTAGACGGCGATAATGCCTCCAGCCGATGCTCCTCCGCCTCCGCCTCCTCCCGTACCGCCAGTTCCGCATCCAGTTTGCGAACCGCCACCTCCGCCCGACGACCCTCCCGATCCGCCAGTGCCTCCGTAAGGCGTAAACGTCCAGCTTGTCGTTGTGTCGAGCATGTGGGCGATGTTCCAGTACATTCCGATATTCGCGCGGAACGGAATGTTCGGCGCGCTTGCGCCGCCTCCTCCGCCAGCTCCGTTTTGGCTTCCACCTCCAGTGCCTCCGCTGACTCCGCTTACTCCGAGCGACGACGAGGTTGAACCTCCTCCGCTTCCCGCGCTTCCCGCGCCTCCGCCCGAACCTCCGCCCTGCCCGCCAGCGCCTCCCGCTGGCGCGCCTTTCAAATATCCGTCACTTAACGCTCCGCCTGCGCCCCCTCCGCTTCCCGAACTCGAACAGGCGCTTCCGTTTCCACCGTCCCCTCCGTTGTTTCCGTTGCGGAATATTTTTCCTCCGCTGTTGATCGTGAGCGTGTTTTTTACAAAAATTCGGTATCCGCTCGGATTGAGCGTCGAATTGACGGTGAGGTTGTTGTAGAACATGTCCCGCGAAAGCGTTGTGCTTCCGCTGATCGTCACGTCCCCGTCCGATCCGTCTCCGTAGAATGCGCTTGCAAACGAAGCAACGAGAATGCCAGCGATGTAAAGTGCGGTAGCCGCGTAAATCGTGCCCCCTCGTATTTCATTCCATTGCCTTGTTGTGCTTCCGAGGTTGCGGGTTAGGTCTGCGTCGGGAAGCCAGTTTGCGTCAACGTTTCCCGCGTTCAATTTCGACGGGCTGATGTTCGCGCCAGCTGCCACCTGTGTATTGTCCGATATAAAAGTTCCGCCGAGGAACGGTCGCGTGTCGCGCTGGATGTAGCCCTGCCCCGCGACGTCGGTATCGCGGATCGTGGTCTGCCCCACGCGGTTGAAAACCTCGCAAAGCACCACCTTGTCCGTCGGGTATGTCGGAATGCTCGGGCTTGCCGCTTCCGTTCCTGCCACACGCGCCAAAACTCCCGCGTTGTCTATGGTGAGGAGGTCGATGCGCGGATTCGTGGTCGGCGCGGTAAAGCTCGGGCTGTTTCCGCCCGCGAACACGACCTTCGTGATTCCTATAAAGCAGACGCCCGATTCGACCTTGAGCGTAAGGTCGGGCGCTGCCTGTTCGTGCGGAAGCAGGTGCGCGGAGGCGAACGCGTCTTTTCGCAGGTCGTTGTACTGCGCTGCCGCTGCGTTGTCTCCTATGTTGACTGCTGTTGATCTCATGGTTTTGAAAAATTGCTTTTAATTGACGGAGAATTCCACCTCGACCGTGGTGTCCTCGCCGCTTGCCTTCGCATAGGCGGTTGAAAATAATGCTCGGTTGAACAATCGACCTGATCCGAGCGTCGCCGTGCCGTCAATAAACGTTCCGAATTCGCGGTACGTTCCGTTGGGAAGCGTCGCGTCAGAAAAGAAAAACTGAAGGTTCACGATGTTGTTAGTGATGGTTGCGAGCGTCGTCGCTACGCGGACGGTCGGCGTCTGCAGTGCAGTATCGCTGTTTGCAGGCGCGTTCGTTCCCGTCCCGATCTCGCCGTGCGTTACGTTGAGCGAATAGGTGTTGTCCGATCCGAGGCGGCGGGCGACGATGTTTCGCCCGTATCCGCCCGAGCCAGACACCACGAGGTTTCGGAACTTCAGCTCGGCGAGGAGCTCCTTCGTGCCCGCGCGAAACTTGCGGATCGTTACGATCCCAGTGATTCCGCTATTCTCTTGTAGGTTTTTCCGCTTCATGTTTTTAAGACCACGTTGCAAAATTCCACCGAAAATCGTTCGACGATCCGATTCCCCATTTGTAGGGCGGGCTGTCTTTTATCGCGTCCGCCGCCTTGCTTTCCGCTATCACTGCGGTTTCAAAAAACGACTCGAGGCGCTGGAGCACTTCGTTGAGCGCGATCACGATGTTTTTCTTGTCCTGCCCGAGCAGGTTCACCATGATGTCGGTAAAGGTGATCTGCCCCGAAGCAATAAGCGAGACCTCGTACTCCATCTCGCCGCTCCCGCGCGCCTTCCCAACGATTCGGTTGATTTTAAATTCCTTGTTGATGCTTCGGAGCGACGAATTCAGGGTGATTTTCTGTCCGACCCGAAGCCCCGTTTTCGTTGTTTTAAATTTCGCCTCGAATACCGTCTGCGAATATTTTTTAAGCTCCGCCTTTGCCCGCGTCTGCGCCTCGCTCACCGATTCTATGGACTTATCGACGAGCGCGGCTTGGTATTCGCCATAGGTTGCTATTGAAATCTGGTCGCGCACGAGCGCGATGATCGGAATAAAAGCGTCGCCGTAAACCGTCACGCTGTCTCCGCTCGCAAGCGCCGCGGTGAACGTGGCGAATTTTTCGTTGAAATTGTAAAGGACTTGAACGCTCGACGGGTCGGTCTGCTGGTCTGTGCCGACGGTCTGCACGACTCCGTTCTTTTTGACCGTGACGTTGTCGTATTTGTAGGCGAGCGGGAAGGTTTTTTGTCCCGCGGCCGCGACGTACTTATCGATGGCGTCGGCTTCCGCGATCGTTTTTTTGTATTCGCCTCCGCGCACGTACACGGCGTTTTTCAATTGCAAAAGGTTTTTATTTATTTCGAGCGTGTTCCATTCAAAGTTTCCGCTGATGTCGTCGAGGTTGAACGGCGCGAGCGACGTTTCCTCGTCGAAGAAGTGAATGTCCTTGTCGTAGTCGACGTACCAGTCCCACGCGATCTGGTCGGAAAGCTGCGTGAGGCAACGCGTCACCTGCTCGTAGTTGAATTTGACGCTCTTGACCGAAGGGGTCGCTGCGGCCACGTTCGCCGTGGTAAATCCCGACGTAAAGGTTGCGATAATGTCGAGGACGATTGCACGCGCGGTTTGATTCGCGTAGCTTTTCGTCACCACTTTGCGGTCGAGGAACTGCGAGTAGTCCTTGCATCGGATTTGGTATCCGAGCAAAAGCCCGCCCCTCGACACTTCGTTCCGCTCGACGACGACCCCGCCGAAAATCTTGACCGCTCCCTCCTCGAGCGTCACCTCGTCGCTGATGTCGGGAATGGTCTTTGAGGGCGTTTTCAAAATTTGAAATTCCATGCGGTCGACCTCCTTGGTGAGGATTTCCGTTTTTTGAAGCGTATCCCACTTGACGTGGTTGCTTCTGTCTATTCCGTTTATTTTCAGTACGAGCGCCATGGTGGTTTATGCCCTGATTGCTAAATTGAGCTGGTTTTTAATAACGCGCGCGATTTCGTTAGCGAATCTTTCCGCCGTCTCCGCGTCGGTGTAAAAGTCGCCCTGCAGGTACACGTTGATTCCTCCGCCCGCTCCGAGCGCGCCGAGGCGGTTGAGCGGTATGACCGCTTCCGCTCCCGCTTCGCCTACGACCCCGAAGGTCGGGCGCGTCACGATGCCTCCGTGCTGGAATCCGAAAACCCTGCCGACGAATCCCGAAACCGCGGATGCCGCCGACTGGATCGGCTGGCTCACGGTCGCCTTCACGCTGTTGTAAAATCCGAGGATGCTCGAGAGGGTGTTTCTTATCCCGCTTGTCGCGCTTTCAACGATTCCGAGCATGTCTCGCCAAAGGTTCGAAAAAAAGTCGCGGATTGAATTCCAAACTCCTATGAAAAAGTTTTTGACGTCGTCCCAGTAAAGTTTCCAAAGTGTCACGAAAAAAATGACGCCAGCCGCGATCGCCGCAAGCCACGCGAGGAGCGTTCCGAACGTTCCCATTAAGGCAAGCGCCGCCGCCACAGCGACGATAAATCCCGCGACGAGTACTCCCACAAGAAGCGCCGCTACGATTTTTATTAGGAGCTGGTGCTTCTCAAGCACAGCGTTGATCCCGCCCTGCGCCTTGATCCAGTCGCGCACCATTTCCGCCACCGCTCCCACCGCGGGCGCAAACTGCGCCCCGAGCGCCTCGAGCCCTTCTCCAATGAGGCGCTTCATGGTCTCAAGCTGTCCGTTGAGGGTTTGGCTGTATGCTTCCGCCTGTCCGCGGAGCTGCGCCTGTATGCCCGCAAGAACCGTCGCCTTGCTTGCATGCTCGTCGATTTCAATTCCGTATTCCTTGAGCATGCGGGTGTTGCCTCCCAATGCCAGAATGACGAGGCGCGTCGCGTCCTCGATCCCGATCTGCTTGGCTCTCGCCAAATCCATCGCCGCTTGGAATGCGTCGAAGGTAAGCACTCCGTCCTTGGTCGCCTGCAAAAGCCGACCCATTGAAAGCGCCGCCTCGTCGTTGTCGAATCCGAATTTTGCGAGCGCTTCGTCCGCCGTCTGCAGTATTTTTTCCCGAAGCGTTTGGAGGTTCGAGGGAAGCGTCTGCATGATCGCGCCGAACTGCGCCGCCTTTACCTCCGCATCGCCGAACGCGCTGATCGCTTTTCCGATAATCGCTCCAGCGCCGATTGCCGAAAGCGCGCTTGCGAGCGCGTCCGCCTTTCCGAACGCAAAGTTGAAGCTGCCTCCCAAGTCCGAGACGTCGTTTGAAATGCGCGACAAAGCTCCTGCGGCTTCGTCCCGCACTCTTACCAAAATCTGCAGTATTGCGTTGGATTCAGTTGCCATGGTTTTTTATCGGTTTTCCTTGATTCGGCGCTCCGCTTCTTTTCCTTCCGCGCGGAGCATTTCGACTATCGTGTCGACAAAGTTTGCGGGCTGTTCGTCGAATTCCTGCTTTGTCCATCCCATCTCCCTGCATACGATCGCCACCGTCATCTCGTCCGTAAGCGAACCCCTGCCCGCAGCGAAGTAGCGCTCCCATTCGTACGCTACTTCGCTTGCGTAAAATTTCCCTTGTCGATTTTTCCCGCTTCCGCCACTGCGAAGTCGTACTCCGCGGGGCTTGCGTCGAGAAGCCGTTCAAGCACTCGTTCGTTCGAGCCGTCGTATTTCGCAACGACGATCTCGACGTACTTGTGCTCCGCTTTTTCGAGCACGTCGCCCGAAAGGTCTTTGAGATTCGCATCCTTCCTGTTCGGGTCGATGCTGACGCCCTCGAGGAATACGCGCCGAAGCTCGTTGCGCTCCCGCGCGGTGAGCCATGCCTTAAGCTCGAGCTCTTTTCCGCTCGGAGTTTTTGTTTTGATTGTTTCGCGTTCCATTGGTTTTTGCGCCGTTAATTTTTAATTTCGACCTTTAGTAGGAGCTGACGAGGTTGTTGCAAAGCACGCTTGCCATCTTTGAATCGGTGGTGTTGTAGTGCGCCTTGAACGAAACCGTCTGCTTGACCAGCTCGTTGATCCGAACGGGTCGGGTAATTTCCTTGAATACGACCGAATGGAAGTCGATCTTGACCCGCGGGTTCGAAGCCGTGCCGATCGTAACGTCCGAATTCACGAGGTCGATCCGCATCGCCTGCGCCGTTCCCGCAAGCGCCGCGTTTTTGAAGTCGGTCTCGTTCTGCCATATGGCTTCGAGCGTGCCTTCGATTGCGAACTGCTTGTTGAGGAAATCCGCGGGCGCGGAGTTTCCGAGCACGTCGTCGTCCTCGATGTTTTGCTCGATCTTGAGCGAAAGCGATTTGATGACCGTCGCTCCCGCGGCGTCGAGTCCCGCCTGCGTCGATGCCAGCTTGAAGGTGAGGTGCTGTGGAAGGAATCTGTTTTCCGCGGTCGTAGAAGGGGTCAGGGTTGCCGTCGCTCCCTTCTTTGATTTGAAGTTTGCGGCGTAGTCGATAAACTTGCCCTGTTCGTACGCGATCTCGAACGATGCCAGCACCGCGAGCGCGTGGGTGTAATCTTGCCCGCCGAGCGGATCGTCGATGTAAAGCGACAAGCTCTGGTGCTGCGCTCCCTGCTGGACGCTTATGTTGTGGTCGTAGACCAGCGTCTCGCCCGCCTTCACGCTTGATGCCAGCGTTCCGAAAATGCCGTAAAGCAGGAGCGGGAAGTGCTTGTCTCCGATCGGAGCTTTCAGGCCGCCTTCAGCCCATTTTTTTACGATCGATTGCCCGACCGAGTCCTCAATGACGCCTCGCGTCTGTTCGTCGGTGATTTTTGTATCCTTCTCGAAAATGTCGAACTCGTTGTGCGGAATCCAGTACGTCGCCGATGCTGGCGAAGTTCCTCGGGTCGTTTCCCGAGCGATTCCGATTTGTATTAATCTGCCTATTCCTTTGCTCATGGTGGTTTGTTGCCGTTAATTTTTTGCTATTAATTTTTCTCGACCTTTTTTCTTAATTGCTGCCACAATTTTTCGGCTTCCTCTCGGCTTGCGGCTTTGACCGTTAATGGCTCGTACTCGAGCCCTCCCGCGAAGTGATGCTCCTCGACGGGCGTCGCTTCCGCGGATTTGTCTTTTGCTCCCGAGCCGTCAATCATTTTGTTTTTTGAATCTTTTTGCATGGTTTTTTATGTTCCCCGATAAATGTTTTTGCACCGCAAAATAACCGAAAACACAATGAACGCCTTGCCCCTTGAAGTGACCTGCTCCACGGGGCTTGTGGACGGCTCGACTCCGCCGTCCGCGCCTGCAGCCCGAAGCTTCGAGCTCGAAACGTTCAGGGCGTCATTGTCGAATTTGTTTAGGATCGCTTCCATCAGGTTCTCGATCGTCTCCGCGTCCTGCACTTCCTCCGCTTTGTGAATTATCAAAATCTCGAAGGTGTAAATGCGCGCGTTGTCGCGGTTCGTCTCGGCCGCGCTGTCCACGGTCGGCGTTGAAAGCACGGCCGCGGGGTATCCGCCGTAGTCGCGCTCAAGCGCTCCCATTTTCAAATCGTCGACGTGCGCTTCCTTGAGCGTCTGGCTGTTTACCATTTCGTCGAGTAGCGCTTTTATTTTGTTTTTTATGTCTGTTGGCACGCTCATATCGGTTTTGTTTTGTTTGCGATTGTCCTTGCTACAAGCTGAAGCGCTTGGCGGAATAATGCGTTTATGTCGCCTTGGGAATTGCGAACGATTTGTCTCATGAACGGCTTCGCCTTCGTTCCTTTGTGGTGAACCCGCATTGCGAACACTGCATTGCCTTCGGTTCGCCTGTAGTAGCGCCTTCCGCTCGATGCCGTGACGTAGCGCGCTCCTCCGCCCGTTTCCCAGCGGAGCGCCCGCGCGCGCACGGGAAGGATCAAATGCGGTTTCGTTCCGTATTCCACGAACGGCGCGTACTTCGCTGTTGGAAACCACCGCGCCTGCAGGTTGCCCCGCACGAAGCGGAAGCTCTGCAGGAGGAATCCAGTGCGGAACGGAACGGGGTTGTTTTTCAACGTGTGCTTTGCGAAAACCGCGCTTGTCGCGTCGACCGCCTTTTGTATGATCGGGCGCGCAATTTTCGGGTATTCCCGCAAAGCGAACCGCAATTCTTTTAATCCTTGAATTTCTACTGCGATGGCTGGCATGGCTTTATACAAATGTTGGCAATCTGCGGTAGCGGGCGAGTATCTGCCTGTCGACCTCGTCAAGCAGTTCATTCCATGTCACCGATCCGCCTTCGTACGACTCGGTTGCTTTTCCTTCTGCGTCGCGCTTTTTGAAAAGTTTGACGGCGAGGCGCTCCGTGAGGTCGCTCAAATCGAGCGGAAGCGTGTGCTTCGTCGTATCGCCCACGTTGTCGAAGTCGATCAGGTATCCCGCCGTGTAGCTAAACCGCAGGGTATTCGTGCCTTTCGGCGCGCGCCCGTAAATTTTTACAATTCCGCTTTTGCCGTCCTCGGCGAGTTCGAACTCGTCTGCGGTGTATCCAGTCCAGCTCGGGTTCGACGGCGTTCCCGCGCGGTATTGCGCGGATGTCAGCGCCGTCACTGGCGCTTGCTTGAGCAGGACGAATTCCTGCCGTTCGCCGTAGACCGAATAAACCTCGTTTGCGTATGGCGTGCTTTTAAACCGCCTGCTGCATTCGGCTTCTATATAATCAGTAGCCGTGCTTACGAGGCGATCGAGCAGGACGTCATGCTGCGCAGTGGTAAGCTGCAACCGATCCTTGATTCTGTTTTTTGTGGTTAGGGCGTAGCCCACGACTTTTTCTGCCATATGATTTTTGGCTCGGGGTTTTTATTAATGTCCCCGCTCCGAGCCCCCGAGCATTGCTCGAGGGCACGTCAGCCGAGACACAAACGCTTTTATTGCACTGGCTCTTTGAAGGCGCGACCGAGGAGAAGGTTTATCGCAAAAGCAAAGCTTGGCGATGTCCCTGCGATGGTTGCGACTGTGCGGAGGTATCGCTTGCGCGAAGTGCCGAGTCCGTCGACGCGCTTTGCCTGCGAGTTGTTGCTCGCGGTTACTTGCGTGAAGGACGCGACGTTTGCCCACCCAGTCGATCCGTCTGCCGATTCCTCAATTGCGACGTCAAGCGTCGGGCTTGTGCCCGAAACTGCCCCGACTTCAAGCGCGACGGAAGCGGAATTGTACCCGAGGGTATCGATCGCCGCTCCCGTTTGCGTCGAGGTCGCTGTCTGCGGTCTCAACGTAAAGACCGATTTGATCGCATCGTAAACTGAACGCATGGTTTTTTAATTTCTTGTACCTATGAGCTTGTCAGCTCCCCGTTCGTCGACTCTTTATGGCTGCGGACGCGCCATCTACGAACGAGCGGGCGGCAGGTGTGCCCGAAGGTTCTTTTAATTACTCCTGCCCCTTCTCGCCGCCTTCGCCGTTCTCGGGTTGCCCCTCGCCCGACGCGGGCGGATTGTCCGTCTCGTTTGAAGTGCCCCCGCCTTCGCCGCCTGCGCCGCTTTCGCCTTCGCCTGCGGGAGGAGTGGCTTCCGAACCTTCCTCTACCAGCGCGACTCTTGGTTCGGGTTCGCCGCCGTTGTAATTCGCGGCTTCGGCTTCAGTGAGTTCGACGATATCGCCCTCGTTGTAGCCGTTGGTAGGGTGAATGACTTTGTATTTTCTTTTATCGCTCATGGCTTTTTCTCTGTTTATTACTTATAAGCCGATTCGACCTTTTGCTTCGGCTCTGGCTGCATCGCCCCGAGGAAGGAGGCGATGATTGCCAAAACCGAAGCCCTATGGTTAGGACGCTGCCGTCTTTCCGACAACGAACGCTTTCGGAAGCGTGATCACGAGCGCGTGGCGGTGCTTGTACACAAGCCCCGTCTGATCCGCGAGCGCGATTTCCTTTCCGCCGAAGCTGCCCGACTGGTACTGCGCGACTCGAAGTTCCCCTTTGTCGCCGAACGCCGTCGCTTTCAAATTCCCGAACACGCAGAATTTTTTGGATACTGCGGTTTGAGCGTTTGTCGGCAGGTGGCGGACGGTGTAAACAGGGAATCCGAGGATTTCGCCAGCAGGTCGGATGCCTCCGCCCGTCGGGTAATTCGCAAGGAGGGCAGCCGAGGGAGCGCCTGCCTGCGGCAGTACGTAATTCCCTGCGGTATCCTTTTTCATGCGAATCTTTGCCCAGACGGTTCGCTCGAAGTAGAAGGCCGCGCCGTCAAGCACGGATTCCTCCACTTGGGCGATCATGTCGGAAGCGTCGTCGAGCGTGAACTCCGCGAAAGTGTCCTCGCCAGTCGGAAGTGTGAATACATTGACGTCCGCATTTTCCAAAATGCCGACGAACGGATTGCTCGTTCCGATAAATGCCTGCTTGTCGATCATGTTGGCGAGCGATTCGCCTCCAAGGGCAAGCAGCCAGTCCGCGAGGTTCACCGTGGCGTCCTGTATCAGGTCGTTGCCCGTAACAAACGCAAGCTGCCACTTTTTGGCGATCAGCTTGGCTTGTCCGAACGTGAGACCCGTTACCGCGCCAGCGGCGTCGACGCCGAGGTACTCGCCTTCAAGGAAAGCTCCCGTGTACGCGGGGATGTCGAGCTCGTCGGTGTTGAGCGGCCACTTTTGGGCTTGGCTCATAACAATGCCAACCGACGCCGCAATCCTTACGATCGCGGCCGCGACTTCCTTCGGCACAAGGTATCCGCCTCGGTTGTCCTGCTCCTCGATGAGCGCTTCGTTCGCCTTGGTCTTGATGCCTGCTGCGGCTTTCGCGATCTCGACGAACGACGTTTTCTGCTCATCAGTCAGTCCCGTGCGGTCTTTCCCAGTAAGGGCGCGCTCCAGCCGCAATTCCTCGACGATTTTTCGCGTCTCGGAAGCGACAAGGTCGCCGACGACGGTTTTCAGCTTCTCCTCCATTACGGAGTCGAACACTGCCGCCATCTTTTCCTCAAGCTGTTTGACTATTGTCTCGTTCATGGTTACCGTTTTGCATTGCGCCTTTCGCGGATTTTTTTATTCATCCGCTCAAGCGCAACGCTTAACTCTGTGCTAATTGAGCTCAGAAGCTGCCGAGCCATCAGGTACTCGTCGAGTTCCTTGATGGCGGCATCGACCCCTGCGCTATCCGACCTTTGCTTCGGGGCAGCGCCATCGCCGCGCTGTTCCTCCCCCTCGCCACCCTTGGGGATCAAACCCTCAAAGGCGGCGATTGCTTTTTTCAATAATTCGATGGCTTGGTTGAATTGAACGGTCTTTAAGACCTCGGCGATTTTCGCCTTTCCTTCCTCTCCTGCTCCGTATTCGCTCTGCACGATTTCAATGATCCGCTTCGAATGGACGATTACCGCGTTGTCGATCTCGCTCTGCATTGCCGAAAGCTCCGCGCCGATCTGCTCCGCGTCTTTTTTCTGCTCCGCGCCCGCTTTCGCTTTTTCCGCTTCGTGCGCCTTCATCAGGTCGCAGAATTCTTGGTTGTAGTCGGGGCTTTGCGGATCGCAGAAAATCGCGGCGCACGCTTCGGGATCGTAGTTCTCCGAATCGGGTTCGCAAATTTCGGGCTTGGTTTTCTTTTCCTCTGTCTCTTTCGGCTTCTCGTCCTCGATCTTTATTTCGATGCCTTTGGTTGCAAGCATCGCCGTATCGAGTCCGAGCTCCTGCGCCTTGCTCAAAGACAGGGCGAAGGGATTGGCGGGAACTGGCACGAATGAAAATTCGAGCAATTCCGCCTTGACGATCACGCTGCCCTGCATCTCGCGGGCAATGAAGCCGACCGACGTCGCGCGAACAATTTTCAAGTCATAAAGCCGCCGCACCTGCTGGGCGAACGGGTTCGCTTCCTCAGGCGCGAATCGTCCCTTGGCTACGAGGTTGCCGTCGCGCGTTTCGATTTCGTCTGCGATGCCGATCGGCAAGCTCCAGTAATCGTGACCCCACAAAACGACGGGGTTTGTTTTGTAGTGCGTCAAATCCCAGCCGTTCTGGTCTATCGATTCGCCTTGCCGATCCATGTCGGCGGTTGAAATTACGACCTCAAAGCTGCCCGAGTCCGTTGCGGCTTTCGTTTTTTCGACGAATTCCCGCATCTCTGCCGATTGCAGAATTTCGGTCATCTTGGCTTTTATTTCCTCGGTAAGTTTTTTTGCTGCTTCGTTCATGGTTTTAATTTTTAATGGTTAGTAATGGTTCGACCTTTTACTTTTAAATGGTTCGCGGAAGCTCTGGCTGGACGATCACCACGATGTCGCCGAACGTGACGACCTTGCCCGATCCGAACGTAACCTCGATCTCGGCGTAGTATTGCCCTGCGTCGTCGAAGTCCGTGGCGGCGACGTTGTACTTGCACGTTCCCGCCGTCGCGCTGATAACCGTCATTGCTCCGCTGAATTTCAATGCTGTTGCGCCCTGTTTTTGGACTTTGAATAAAAGCCCTGAATTCCCAGTCAAATCAAAAGCCGCGCCGTTTGCGTCCTGTAGCGTGAAGTTGATGTCGTATAGCTTGTCGCTTTTGAAAACTTTGATCTGGGTCATGGTTTTATTGCTTTAGTTTTACGGTGAAGCTCCTGATGCCCGTGGCGAGTTTCAAGTCGCGCGATTCGACCTTTGCCGTCCAGCTTGTGCTTGTCGCTACGACGGCGAACGATGCGGCTTCTCCTCTGATCGCTTTTGCGAGCCCGTAAATGCCCGCGATTATGAATTCTCCGATCGGCTTCACAAATTCGGCGAACGCCGAGTCGATGATGCCGATTGCTTCTTGAAAGGTTCTCGTTATCGAACGATTGATTGCGTCCGCCACCGCTACGATTTCGGTCAATGCTTTTGCGGTAATTCTTGAAGCGAGGGTTTCAATGAGCGTTATTGCTTCCGCGATCGCTTTGCCTGTTTGCTTCGTGAGTGATTCGGCGAGCGTGATTGTTTCTTGGATAGTTCGGCTCGCAGTTCTTGCGATGCTGTCGGCGATTGCCACGATCTCGGAAATCACTTTTGTTGCGGTGCGGTTTATGGCGTCTGCGATTGAAATTGCTTCAGTGAGGGTTTTAAATTGCAGTCCCGTGAGCTGTGTAGCAACGCTGTCGATGGCTGATATCGTTTCGGCAATTGTTTTCGCCGCCTGACGAATGATGCTGTCTGCAATTGCGACGGCTTCAGCGAAGACCTTGATTGCGTTTCGCGCGATGCTGTCCGCTATCGTGATTGCTTCATTAATTGCTTTGCCCGCTTGTTTTGCGATGCTGTCTGCAATCAGTACGGCTTCCTCGAATATCCTTGATGCAGTAATCGTTCGGGCGAATAAATCGGCGATGGCGATGGTTTCGCCGACGGCTTTGCCCGCCATGCGGATTGCGGCGTCCGCAAGCGCCAACGCCTCCGCGAATGTTTTGCCTGCCTGCTTTGCAGTTGAGTCGGCAATTGTCACCGCTTCCGCAATCACGCGCGTTATGCTCCGCGCGATTGAATCGGCTACCGCTATTGCTTCGGCGAGGAGTTTTGTTGCCTGCCTTGCCAGCGAATCGGCGATGGCGATTGCTTCGGCAAGGGTTTTCAGTCCCTGCATTGCGATCGAATCTGCAATCACGGCGGTTTCCTCGAAAATCTTTGCCGTGATTTTTGCCGTTATGCCGTCTACGATTGCGAGCGTTTCCGCGAGCGCCTTGATTGGCTGTCGGGTTAGGGTATCGGCAATTGCCACAATGTCTGCGAAGATTTTTGTTGCCTGTCGGCTTATTGCATCTGCAATTGCCACGGCTTCCTCGAGGACTTTGGCAGTAATTTTTGCCGCCACTGAATCAATGAGCGCTACGGCTTCTGCGAGGACTTTCGTTCCCTGCTTGAGCAGGGTGTCCGCCAGCGCGATTGCTTCCGCAAAAATCTTTATCGTTTGGCGTTCCATTGCGTCTGCGATTGCGGCGATCTCGGCGAATGCCTTTGCCGTCTGTTTTTCCGCGGCGTCGGCGATTGCTATTGCCTCTGTTGCAAGCGCGCGCCCGATGCTTTTTGCGATCGTGTCGGCGAGAATAATTGCTTCCTCGAGCGTGCGGTTGTACTGCTTGACGTTAACGATTGAATCAATGACCGCTATTGCCTCCGCAAAAATTTTCTGCGCTTGGTTTGTTGCGGTATCCGCGATCGCTACCGCTTCGGCGAATATCCGCGTCATGCTTCGGGTCAAGCTGTCGGCGATTGCCAATGCTTCGCCGAGCGTCTTGCCTATAATTTTCGCCGTCAGCGAATCTGCGAGTACGAGCGCTTCCGCGAAACTCTTTTGAACTTGTTTCAGTGCCGTATCTGCGATTGCGACCGCCTCCTCGAATGTTCGAACGGTTTGGCGCGCGATCGTGTCCGCAATCGCAGCGACGTCCGTCAGGACTTTCGTTGCCTGCCGAGTCAAGCTGTCTGCAAGCGCCACGATCTCGCTGAAGTTTTTCAATCCTTGCTTGGCGATCGCGTCCGCTATAATCGCCGTCTCCTCGAGCACCTTTGCGGTGATTCGCTGCGCGAACGCGTCGGCAATAATTACCGCTTCAGTGAAAATCTTTGCCGTGATCTTGAGGGCTGTCGTCGGGTCAATAACCGCGACGATTTCCGCGAGCACCTTCTGCGCTTGCTTGTTGATTGCGTCCGCAATCGCGAGCGCTTCGCTGAATGCGCGCAGCGTTTGTTTCGCTATGCTGTCAGCAATTGCCACAATCTCCCCGAGCGCTTTCGCTGCGTCCCGAATTATCGAGTCCGCAATCGTTACCGCCTCGGAAAGAATTTTTGCAGTAATTTTTACAATCACCGTCGGGTCGACAATCGTCAGCGCTTCGCTCAATGCTTTTTGAGCTTGGCGAAGCAGCGTGTCAATAATCGTTATCGTTTCCGCGAATGCTCCCTTGGTTGTCGATTTTGCTATTGAGTCGGCGAGCATTACTGCCTCGTTCTGCGCCTTTTGCGGTTGCCGCGCGAGCGCTTCCGCAACCACGACCGCTTCCGTCAGCGTCTGCGTGAAGTTCTGCCCCGAAGCTGGGGTGTAATCCGCCATGATTCCCAAGTCGTATATTGTGATGTCTTTTCCGCCCGTGGTTGTTTTGTCTGCGCCGACCTGAAGCGAATCAATGCTCGCTTTCGTCCATGCTCCTCCGCTTACTGGTCGCGCCGCGTATGTCCTCGAATAAAGAAATTTTCCAGTCGGCGGGGTTGCATGCCACGTAAACTGCGAGCTTTCCTTTCCTACGAGGTTTTGCGTCGGCGTCGATCCCGCGGACGACAGAAAATATAAAATCCAAAACGCGATGGCATTGATGGTATCGCTTGCCCCTATCGGGGTTGAATCCTCAAGCCCGAACATTTCCTTTGCCACCGCAGTGCCTGCCTGAACTATGTTGTTGGTTTCGTTCGTTGGAATGTCGTCGACGTAGTTCCAGCGGTTCGTCCCGCTCCCGTTCAAGGTATCGAATTGGTTTGCATCTCCGAGCGCATTCGGCAGAAGGTTTATCACCTTGCTGTCGCCGTGGTATTGGTCGTCCCGAACCGCGACGTCGTCGAAGTAAAAGTCGATCGGCTGGCTGTTTGCGTTCGTAATGCCTCCGAGGTTTACCGAGTTCACGTTTTCCGTTCCCGTGTTGAGGGACGTTCCCGTCTGCGTATTGCCTCCGTCGACTTTCATTTCAAGAATGCCGACCGTGGCGCTTATCGCGCATTTCCACTCGATCCGAACCCACGCATCCTCGGCGACCGAGACGTCTGCTCCGACTTGAACGGCGGTTTGCCCGTCCAGTTCGTACCAAAGCTCAAGGTGTCCCGTCGTCGCGCTGTCTTGATAAAACCGAATCGACATGATATTGCCGAGGTCGGCTTGCTCAAGCACGAGGATTTTGTATTCATTCGGCGCGTATGCCGATGCTCCGTTGTGAGACCAGCGGAACATGAATTTTCCGTAGCTGTTCGCTACCGCTGCTCCACCGTTTCCGCTTTTTTTTGCGTCGTTGTAGTCAAAGAACAGGAAGTGAGCTGCTGTGCTCGCTGCCATGGCGCACTTCAGCGAGCGAGCTCCCGATCGGACAATCGCTGTGTCGAAGGAGGGCGTTCCTGCTCCCACTCCCGACCATTCGCGGGTGTCGCCCGATTCGTAGCCGCTGATAAAGTTAATCGCCATGGTTTCAATGAGCAGGCGTGCTGTTTTCTATTGCGCGTTCGGCGTCGGCACGTTCTGCTCGGTTAATCTTTAATCGACGTCGAATTTCCACGTGACCTGCAAGCTGTCGCCGCTCACTACGTTCACTGCCGAGAAGGTTTGCCGCGCAAGCATTACGCCTGCGGAGCTCGCGTTGAATGATCCCGACTCGGTGACCGCAAATGTGGCGGTGAAGTTGAAGGTCAATACCAATTGCGCGGTGTCGTTCGTGACGTCGGTCGTCACCCGCGATGCGGTTGCGGCCGCGCGCGCTCCGCCGCCAGTCGTGATCTCCGCGCCGAGCGCAGTGTCTCCCGCCGCTGGCGCTACCGTTCCCGTTCCGATCGCGATAAAGGTGAATGCCGCCTCCGCGCCCGCGCCGTTGATGCGCGACGCGACGCCAGCTTTACCCGCGTCGACGACGAGGTTCGACCACACGAGCGAATTCGCCCAGTAGCCGAATAAAAACGGGATTTTCGGGTGCGTCGGCGAAAGCAGACCTTTGTTGACGAGCTTTTGCACGAATCCCCACGTGCGGAAAATCGGCTTGATGTTTCCGTCTTTGTCCCGAAGGACGTACTCAACGTTGTTTTTGAGGTTGAATCGTCCGCGTGCTGATGTGATGTTCATGGTTTTTTTATTAATTAATTTCCTTGCCTGTTAATGAGGCGATTGCCTCGTCCGCCTTTTTATGGGCGACTTCGACCTTTTTGTTTTGCTCGGCGAGCGCCTGATCGTTCGCGTAGGTCTCTATGAATTTTTTGACCTGCGCCTCGACCTCCTCGCTCCCCGTATCAAGCGGGAATCCGAGCTTTCGTATTTCCGCAATCTCGCCGTCCTTGAGCACTTCGACTTCGACGTCAAGGTAGGTTTGATTGTCCGCTTGCAAAATAAACTTTTCGATTTTTCTGATTTTCCCTGCGTATGTCATAGTGTTTTTTTAATTGGTTGATAATTACTCGATTGAAATTTCCTCGGGTCGGATGTAGCAGCGGCAGGATACGTGGAGCGGAGGATTTCCTACGTCGTCGTATTCAAGCGGGAGCGTCGTTCCGTCTGATCCTCTCGCTACGTCGCCCTTCTCGAAAAAGTTCTCATCGATGCCGACGACCTTTCCGTGAAGCGGGTCGCAATACGGGCAGACCCTCTCATCGGCGGCGGTGTACCACTTGATTGATCTCACGACGCCCGTCTGCTTCCATCCTTCGTGCGTCGCCTCGTTTGCGATTCTGAATGTTTCCGTGCGCGCCACCTGCTCCGCCCTCCGCTCGTCAGAAAATTCGTAAACCTCGGCGATCCTGTCTTTGAGCTCCGCGAGCGAAAGCCCTTCGTCGAGCCCCTGCTCGAGCCGTTCCTTGAGGAGGTTTAGCGTGGTTTCGTTGTAGGAATCGCTCATGAGTTCCAAGGCACGCCTCAATGCTTTTTTCACTTCGGGCATCATGATGTCGATGTCGGAAACTCCGAGCAATGCGGCCGCTTCCTTGCCTTCCTTTGCCATAAGCTCCCCGAGTATCGGCTCGCTTACGTCTACGAGCGCGCCGACCCAATCCTCCCTGTCGAACAGCGCCTCTTTGTCGATACCCTTTGCCGACTTGATCGCGCCCGAAAGGTTTCGCTCCGCTTCCCGTTTCTGCTTTGCGTTGAAATCGCGGATCGCTTCCTTCAGCAGGTTTTCGTAGGGCGTCACGCGCGTCACGAATCCTTTCCACAAAATTTCCCATTCGTTGTCGCTCAATGTTGAAATGTTTTTTGTTTTTCGAATATTCTCCTGCGCCTCGAGCAGGTCTTTGGCGAGTTTTTTTGCAAGCTCCGAGGCGATGTCTTTTCGCGCCTTGGCGTTTTTGGCATGGCGCGTAGTGCGAATCCTGCCGTTTGCCTTTTTGCTCGGGCGCTTCGTCGCTTTCGGTCTCGGCTTGCCCGAGCTCAAAGTGAACTGGAACGGTCGCCTTACTTCGTCTCCGCCCTCGACTCCTTCGAGTCCGAAGTATTCCTCGCGGGCTTCGTTCACCGAAAGCACGGGCTGGCTTCCGACTGACGCCTGCATTTCCGCGACGCGCTGTTCTCGGTTTTCGGGAACGGGATCGGCGTAGCTCAAATAAACATCGTCGCCGTATCTCGGCACTAAAAATTCGTTAAAGTAGGAGGTTATGAGCTCCATCTTTGGCTTGATCGTCCGTAGCGCGAACACGTAGTTCGTTGCTTCGGCGTTCGCGCGGTTCACGTCGTCGGTGATTCCGAGCGCCGTCCTCGGCACGCGAAAACCCGCAAGGATTCGGTCGCGCATCTTGTCCATGAGGGTCGAGAAGTCCATGTCCTTCTGCGTCTCCGACGCCGCGCTGAATTTCGTTCCCTTGGGAAGCGCCGCCACTTTGTAGGCGTTTTCCACGCCTTTGAAAATCGACTCGAACGATTTTTTCAAATAGTCGAGCTGTTCGGGCGTGTGCGCGTTTTCCGATTCCAAAAATCCGCCGAGGCGCGCTCCGTTCAAAAAGAAGCGACGGTTGAATTCCATCGCGTAATTGTCGGCGTCGATCCACTGCGCGATCGTCTGCACCGTCCCGATGCCCTCGAACGAATCGCTCGGGTCGGGGTATTTTATGTGGAGCACTTCATAGGGCTTGAATTCGTAGACCTTCGTTTCGGTGCGGTATTGGAATTTTTCCACTGCGGTCGGGAACGTGTTTCGGTTGACGACAACCTTTACCTTCGCGGGATTCAAAACGTAAAGCGCCGTCGGCTTGCCCTTCTCGCTTTTCACTCCTTCGAGGTAAACGTAGGCGTTGCCGACGGCTTCCAAATGAGCCGCGATGTTGTACTTGAGCTCGAGTCCCGTCTGATAAGGATTGACCGCATCGAGCAGGTCGAGTATTTCGTGCTCGAAAATTTCCTCGTCTCCGTCCGCTCCGACTTTGAAAAGCTGGAGCTCCATCGACGCGATCTCCTCCGCGATCGCGCGGATGCAGGCGTAAACCCACCCCGCGTAAACTTCAAAGGCGCGGTCGACGGGGACTTTTTTCGACGAGCGCCAAATAATAAAAGGATCGCTTCCGCCCGAGGCGCTCGATTGCAGTGCTCCCTTTCGGGAGTATCCCCACTTGCTCAAAATTTTTTCTACGAATGTCATTTTGAAAATAAAAAAGGGCTTGCGACGCCAGCCCTCTTTTGATCGTTCAAAAGAGAAATAACGTCACAAGCCCTCCATGTAATGGTCAGGTTGCTTGCGGATTCCCGCAAAAATAAGTTTTCAAATCCCTACATTGAAATTATACAACGGAGGGGGGATGTCCACAAGGAACAATTGTGCATAAAAAGCGGCCGCTAAGCGATGTCGGTCACCACAAAATCGTCCGTGTCAGGCGGCTTGCGCCGAATCCTGTACTCGGACAGGAGCGGTTTGCCGTCTTGAATCTTCACGATGAGTTCTCCGTGTTTAATCTGTGTCGCTTTGACGGCGATTTCTTTGATGGTTTTCTGCCATTCGATGTTTAGGTTTTTGAAAAGTTGCGAGTCCATATCAAATCAGTTCTATGACTTCTGGTTTTTCCATGCCCTCGCTCCGCATGCCGAGGATCAAATGCACGCAGGCGTCCATCAGGTCGTCGTGATCCTCGATGCCGAAGCCCGTCAATTGCGCGATCAAATCCTCCGCGCCTTTTCTCGGAAACAGCACCGTTCCGTTTTGTATGAAGGTTGCGGCCGCCCGCAGTCGCGCCCGCTTGTCCGTTCCGACCTTTATCGGCGTAGTCGGTATGCCGTGCCTCATTGCTTCCTCGATTGCCGCGCGCTGGTACGCCACGTCCTCGACGTAAAACATCGGGATCGCGAGGCGCTTCATGGCGGCGTAGGTTGACCGCATCTGCTGGATGGTTTCAAAAAACGAAAGCTGGGCGTTGACGGGATTCGGCAATATAAAAAGTTTCGTCATGCCTTCGACCTGCGAAGTGACGCCAGCGACCATCGCAGTCGAATCCGCACCTTGGCTTTTGCTGATCGCAAGGTCTACCGCAACGCCCGATTGCATGATCGGGTTTATTTCTATTTTTGTTTTTTCGTCTTTGTACGGCTGGGGAATCGCGTCGTAGTATTGAATCCACTCATCCTTGACCTCCTGCCCTTCGGGAGGCACGACTTTCAAAATGTATTCTCGAAGCCACGCCGTGTGGCGCACTTTCCTTTTTTGATTGTCGATCGATGCCTGCGTCGGGTATTTTCCTTTCCACGCGCAGTTCTCCCATTTTTCCTCTCCCTTGAAAAGCGGGTAGTCGCGGTGCATGAAAATCGGATCGTTTTTCAAGCGCGCCATTAAAGCGTCAGTGTGCAGGATGTTTCCGAGGACGACGAGGCGCGCGCTCGCTTCCTCAATTGCGGGAATCACTTCGTCGCGCAGCCACTTTTCGGTTCGGTCGCGGTATTCTTTTTTCTCGACTTTTTTTATTTCCTCGGGGTCGTCAATCACCACAAGGTCGGGGCGGAATTGCCTGTGCCTCAAGCCGCGAATGCGCTGTCCGCGCGAAATCGCCACGATTCGCACTCCGCTTGCAAGCAGGAGGTTTCGCTTCGTCCATTCCTCCTGTTTTGAAATTCCTTTTGAGACGTCGCCGTAGTCGCGCAGGACGCATTCATTTCCTTCGAGTTCGTACCGCAAGTTTGCAATCAAAAGCTGCGCCTGCGCCGACGTCTCGGCAATGAGCACGATAAATTTCGCCTTTTCCTCAAGCGCAGCCCATAGGGGGAGCGCGAGCGATCCGATCGAGCTCTTGGCAGACCCGCGGAATCCTATGACCGATAAAAATTTTATGCTCCAGTCCTCAAGGAGCGAAAAAAACTCGTCGTGAAAATCCGCGCGCGAAAGCGTGAAGTAGTGCATTAAATATTGCCCGCAAAATCCTTTCAAGGTTCGACGGAGCTTTCGCCTTACTTCGAAATCGTCGAAGACGTCAAAGCGCGGCTGGCTGTGTGCTTTGTGCTGTTCCATTGTTTGCATTGATTGTTTCCGCTTTCGGCGGTTCGATTTCCTTTGGCTGTTCGGGCAGGACGAATCCGAGGTTTTGGAACGCGCGCATCATCTGCTCCTTCACCTCGGCGGGCAGGGGGATGTAGCGCTTCTCGACCTCAAGCGTCCCGATGTGCCGTTCAAAAATTCCCATGTCCATTTCGATGTTGATAATAAGCGCCTTGAGCTTTACGAGCGCGGTCAAGGCCGCGATCTGATCCTTGTAGCTCGGCGCGGGCATGCCCTGTTTTTGCAAATCCTCCGTGTAAAAGGCGATCCGCATGAGGCGCTCGAATACGATCCGCGCGTGCTCTTTGAATTTCGCCACCTCTTTTTCGGGCGTGTTGCGGAGCGTTTCCTCGAGGACTTCGCGGTCGACTTTCCGCACGAGCTTGTTGACGTACCTCCACGTCATCGGCTGGTTGCCCGCGGTTTTGAAGCCCCGCTCGAACAGAAGGTTTTGCATCCGCTCCGCCGAAACCAGCGGGTCGACCGCCAAAATGTCCCGTATTGCCTTTTTGATTTTATGTTCGTGAAGGATTTTCATCGTCTGCTCTACTCTGCGCTATTTCACCTTAAGCGGCGCGCTATGGCTTCTTTTTATGCGCTCCCACCTGTCCCGAATCTTGTCGCAAAAGGCGGGGTCGAGTTCGACCATAAACGCCCGACGCCCTGTTTTTTCCGCGGCCGCCATCGTGCTTCCCGACCCAGCGAACGGATCGAGTACGATGTCGTTGCGCTTGGTTGAATTCCTCAATGCGCGCATCGCGAGCCAATCGGGTTTTTCCGTCGGGTGCAGGTATTCCGTCACCGCTTTTCTCGGCATTTCCCAAACATCGAACTCGTTGTCACCGAAGAATTTGTGCGTTCCTTTTTTCCATCCGTAAACGATGCCCTCTGCTGTTTTTCGGTCGGGCTTTTTTGCGCGGGCTATCCATTCGTGCTTATAGCGGTAGTCGTTCCAGCCCATGCTCGGCACGTTCTTAACCCATATGATTACGCCCGAATGCTGGAAGCCGTTTTTAAGCATTGACTCCAAAAACTGCGGGTAGCTCGACCAGCCCGAGCAAATATAAAATGGCGCGCCTTCCATCGCGTAGGCGAACATTTGCTGGAAGCTCGCGTCTATCAAATGCCGAAATGCATCCGCTTCGAGGTTGTCGTTTTTTATGTTTTCCGCTTCCTCCTCCTTCAGCTTTTTTCCGCGCGAATGGTAGTTCACGTTGTAGGGCGGATCGGTGAATATCATCTCTGCGCGCATGTCCCCGAGGAGCTTTTGATAAATCGTCGGATCGGTCGCGTCCCCGCAAATCAGGCGGTGCTCCCCGAGCTCGTAAATTTCCCCGAGCTTTGAGCGCGCCTCCTTTGCGATTCCGATCCCGCCTTCCTCCTCCGCGTCGTCTGGGAGCGACGCATCGAGTATTCGGCTGATCTCGTCCTCCTTGAATCCCGTTGCGGGAATGCGGGGCGACTCCTTGAGCTCCACGATAATTTCGGCGAGCTTTGCCTCGTCCCAGCGCCCGCGTATCTTGTTGAGCGCAAGGTTGAGGAGCTTCTCGTCTGCAAGGTGCAAATCAACGGGCATTGCGGGAACGAGCGCCGTCCCGTCCGCGGTTTCAATCCCTTTTATTTCCGCGCCCGCGTTCTCGGAAATCATTTCGTCCACCGCCGACGTCCGCTGGTGTCCGCCGACGAGGATGTTCCTTCGGTCTCCGCATTCCTCGCACTGGTGCTGGTTCACCACGACGGGTTCAACGAAGCCGAACGTCTTGATGCTTTGCTTCAACGCCGCCATCTCCTGCGCGGGCATGATCCGCGGATTGTATTCCGCGCGCCGAAGCTCTTTGATTTTAATTGTTGTTATTTCCATACGCTGAATTTCCGCTTTACGACTTCGCGCCGATGCGCGGTCTCCGCCACCTGCGCCCGAAGGATCGCGGCCTCCTGCATGACGTTCGCGGCGTCCGCCTTGTACTTGGCGATCATTTTTTCGACCTGCTCCAATTCCTTTTCCTGCGCCTTGCGTTCTTGGCGCGAATTGTAGCTCGGATTCTCTCCGAGCTCCGCGATTTTCTTTTCGATTTCCTCTTTTCTCGCTTCCTCCGCCCTCTGCAAATTCTCAAGCTCGGGCACGACGCTCAAGCTGTATTCCGCCATGGCTTCCTTCACCCACGATTCGCCAGCGAGCTTGCGGAGGAACTGCCTCTTGAAAAAAAATCTTTGAATGAATCTCATTGTTTTGTTTCGGTTATCTGTTTTGCCTCTGTCGCGTCAGCCATCGGAATCGGGTATCCCTCGGGGACGGTCTCGTATTCGCTCGACCACACGACGAGATCGACCGCTTGGCACGGCGCGCAGTAGGACGCGTTCACGATATGCGCGTCCTCGGGCAATGCGTTTTTTATAATTTCGTAATGCTGGATTCCCTGCATCAGCATCTCCGCGAGGATTCTCTGCTTGATGCGGACGAATTTTAATTTTCTGTTTTCCATTGTTTTTCTTGGTTAATGATTATTTTTGCCTCGACCCGACCCCTGCCATCTGGCGCTCGCCCGCTTTCAAACGAGCCGTCGAGGTTCTTGTCGTTTTCAAACAGCGCGTCGGCAATGCTTCCGAACACGTTCTCGGGATCGCCGTGCGCCCCGTTTTTCCAAAAAATCCGAATGTCCATCCGCGCCTTCTGATTGTTGAGGAGAATGATCGGCTTGCCGTGGTGCATGATTGCGACGTTTGCGATGTCGATCGCCTTGTATTCTCCGCGCTGGTTTAAGCATCCGAGCCAGCTTTTCTGCACCCAGCTTTTCCATGCGCCGTATCTTTGCGCTTCGGGCGTCCACTGCGACCGAAGGGTTTTCCGCAATTTCGGAATCGGGTTGCCAGTCGGATCGTCTTGGTTTCCGTAAATCGTGAACGCTATCTCCATAGTCCTCGGAAAAATTCAATGATCCGCCTCCACCACGGCTTTGCCGCTTCGATTTCCTGCGGAAGCGGTATCCTTTCGATTTCCGTAAATGGCCGCCGTATGACGCCCAGCGGTTTTCGGATTGGATATCCGAGGTCTGTTTCGTACCACGCGTGATTTTTTCCCGATGTAATTTTCATAAGTTTTCCAATTTTCATGTTTTTATTGCGCGTTCCGCATGCGACGCTTCTACCGCCATCTCCGCGCGCTCTTGAAATGAAAACGGCATTGCGAGCGAGCGCTTTAACCTATCGACCATTTCGCGCATTGTCACCAGCTCGTCCTTGCGGTCGGCAAGCCCCGCATCGCAGTTTCGAGCCATGCCCTCGAGCCGTCCGTAAAATCCGTATTGCTTGCCACTCGCCTCAAGAAACGAATCGATGACTTCCGTGCAAAGCGCAGCGCCGATCGTAGCCCGCATTTTTTTGTTTTCCTGCAAATGCCAAATAAAAAGCATCTCGAGCTGGAACGGGGTGAGGTGCTTCAGCGCTCGCTTTATGAGGTTTCCGTCCTTGCCGCGCTCAAACGTCGGCTTTTCGCGCCGTATCCTTTCGCAGTAGCGCTTGAACGCCCCCATAAGCGCTATCGTCGGCAGTTTTTTCTTATTGGAATCAAGCTCGCTTGCTTTAGCTATATCTTTTGTAGAAGAGGTTTCTTTTGTAGGGGCACTTTTTGTGGGGGGCACTTTTTGTTCGGGGTGTGAAAATTTTTGAGGCGTTTCTTGGAAACTTCCTGCCCCTGCACTTTTTGTGCGGGGTCTGTTCTGCCTGCTGAACAGGGATTGCTGTTGTGTCTGCAGGCGGTAGTAAATTTTGCCGCCGACTTTTGCTCTTTTGTCTGCTGTATCCAAAAGCTCGCCCTTTTCGCTGTACGCTTCTATGACTCTGCCCTTAATAAGCGAGTCGATCGCTTTGCTGATTCGATAGCCGCTCTTGCCTGTTTTTTTCTGAAGCTGGTATCGGCTGATCCAGTCCCGATCCTTTCGCCTTCCAGTTTCCTTGTCCTCAACCCAGCCGAGGGTTTGGCGCGTAACAATGAGGACGATCCGAAGCTCGACGTCGCTCAGCGTCGGCAGAAGTTCGTCAAGCACAAAATTCGGGACTTGCGTGGTGTTTGGGATTATTGATTTTTTATTTTGCTCATCCATGTTGTTGGGAAGAAAAGAAGGCGTCATAATTTTTTGACGCTTCGCCCTGTTCGGCGCGAGAAGAAGAAAAGCTCGGATCAAAAGTCCCGAGTTTCCTGCCTTTGCTGCAGGGCACGCTCGACCTGCGTTTTTAATGTTTCTGCTGGGGATCGCTCCCCATCACTGCCCCCGCTCTCGCGAGGAGCAGTGTCGAGAGCCATCAGAAATAAATGGGGAAGTGCGCTTTGATGTATTCCTCTGCTTCCTCTTGCTGGTGCAAATCGTCGGGATCGGGGTCAACCTTTCCTTCCCCGTCGCAGGTTTTGCATCCCCATTCTTTGACCTGCTCGTCCACGACTTCTCCAGCTTCTTGGTGCGCGGGAATTTTTTCGGTTATGCTGCCCGTTCCGTCGCAGTCCTCGCAGTCGCGGGGATCGCCGCCCTCGATCCACTCTTTTATTTTTTGCTCCTTGAAATCCTCGGGCAGTTCGTCCCATTCAAGGTTGAATTGGTATTTCATTGTTTTTAAATTTTTGTGTTAGCTTGTCTCGACCTTTGGGATTCGCTTCCCATCTCAGACCTCACGCTCCCGCGATGAGGGCTGAGTCGGAAGCTAATTGCCTTATTTCTTAGCTTCCCTTCTTGCCTCGGCGGGTTTTTTATTGGGTTCGTCCCCGTGCCCATTTCCGTTACCGTTCCCATTGCCATTGCCCGTCGGCTTGGCAACGAGCCGCTTTCGTCCGTCCACTTCGACAATCTCGGCGATGCCCATCTTGACCGCTTCGAGCCCGATTTTTTTGTATCCTTCCATGATCTGCTCGGGTCGGAGCTCTCCGATTGCGGTCATGCTGGTTGTGCCGAATATCTTGTCGAGCAGGTCGAGCTTGAGTTGCTTTCCCTTGCCCGTTGACGCTGGGTCAATTCGGGTAAGCAAGCCGTCCAGCTCCTCGAGCGCCTTGTCGCGCTCCCTGCGCCACTCAAATTTTTCCTCCTCTGTTCTGAACAGGAGTCCTGTGTCGCCCTCGGGCATTGCGAATGCGTCTCGGGGCAGCGGATTTTCAAGCATAGCGTCGATTGACGGGGCGAAGTTCTCGAACGACGGATTCTTGAATGTCTTGCCGTCGAGGAGCGTCGAGCGGTCTTTGATAACCGTTGCCTCGCGCCATACTTTTTTGTCGTCTCCGAGCACTTCCTCGAAGCGTTCCATGAGGACGAGCATATCGGGTTCGTAGGCGGTTTCGCCCTCCACCTTCATCTTGATTCCCGATTTGAATATCTCGCGCTTGCCCGTATCGGCGTTCTTTTCGTTGTCGTACTCGTAGCCCGCGCGCCCGTTCATGATGATGTGGTACGGGTCTTGCACGAACAGGTCGCTGAACTCCCGTTTCCACGTCGGCTTGATCACGCCCCAATCTTGGAATTCGAGGCGGGTGCGGCGCACCTTCTCGGCGTAGGATTGCAGGAAGTTTTCCCAGACGTGGGAGATTGAATCGATAAGGAGGACGTCGCTTGCGCCCTGCCTTAAGCGGGTCATTGTCTCTTTGAGGTCGGCGAGCGATTTCGACTCGCGGACGAGCACCTCAATGCCTGCTTCGGTGAAAATCGGCTTGAGGAATTTCGCCGCCTTTTCGGTATCGAAAATGACGACGGGCTTTTTCGATTGGATTTTCTTATGGAGTCCAATCGCCACCAGCGCTGCGGTGTAGGTTTTTCCCGATCCAGCGAAACCTTCGAATCCTGCTTTGAAGTAGGGTTTTGTGTTTCCGATCGGCGTGAAGAATGTGTCTTGGGGCTGCGGCTTTTGAGCCGTTGGCGCTGCCGCCTTTGTCGGCTGCCCTCTGCGAACTTGCGCCTGCGGTGTGTTTAATGTGTTGTGCATAATGTTGCTATTGACTTCCGAAGGCAGTTTTGAGACGATTGAGTTGTTAGCTTGTCTCGGGACTCCCTTCGGGGGGTCTTTTAGTTTGATTTGTAATTTCTCTTTTCGGCATGGCTTTTAAGCTGCTTGAGCGTCTCTGCAATCAGCGCCCGATGCAGCGCTTCCCATGCCTTGTCGACCTTTTTTTCGTCATCCGCGGAAAGGGTGGCGAGCTCTCCTGCGAGCTCTCCGCTCCAGTCGGCGATTTCGTCGAGCGTCGGCGGGAGGATTCGCTCCTCGACTACGCTCGGTATCCGCTTGCGGATAATTTTTGCTATCTCTTGTTTTGTAGTCATCTGCTTGTGCTACGTGATTAATGTTTGCCGATCTTTGGCGTCGGCTGCCCGACCTTTGAGGAGCACCCTCCCGCCTTCCCGATGGCGCTCGCTTTCGCCAGCGCGTCGATTCAGCGGGGGGCTTGTGCGCTCCGATTTGAGCCGTGCCTGTTTTTCTCGTCGGCTCAAATCGCAATACAAAAGCCCCGTGATTTCTCACGGGGCTTTCGCCTTTTTTCGAGCTATTTACGAGGTTTTTCGGGGTTTTCCCTATCCTCTACGAACCATGACACTTCTTAAATTTCTTTCCTATCCCACAGGGATTTTTGATTTCTTTTCACCCATAACTTTTTGAAAAACGGCATTGTAAGTGTTGACAACATAAATGCCACCGCAGGCACTACCGCATTAAGCCATGGCCTCGAAATATCAATCGCCCGCATATACGCCCCGATTGCAAGATAGGTGAATACTGCGAGCAAAATCCGCCTTGTCCAGCTTGTTTCCCAATCCTTATCCGCTTCAACCATCTTGTTCCTTTCTTCAATTTTTTGTACCTTTTGCTCTAAATTTTCCATACTATTTTCCATGACCTCGTTTTATGCGCTATACTGATGAGAAATTAACCACTCTTGATAATGCGCTATGTAACTCTATAATAAAATATTGATTCACTCATTTTTAATTGGAGGAAAAATATTGGGATGCGCATCAATTAATTTTTTTAACGAATCCGCATCTCCTAACATTCTTAGTGCTTCGGCAAACAATTCCTGGTCGCTCATTTGGCCATGATGATATTTCTCTCCAGGATTAGTGTCGGTTCGCAGTATCCCGTATAAAACAGTTCTTTGATCCAGCGCATCTTCCGAGTTGTGTAATATAATTCCTGATTTCTTCGCAATCAATTCTGATTGCGCTATCAATGCCTTATTATCTACCGTAACCATGCTTTGAGCACAATTGAGGACGCTTTGATAATCTTCTTCATTGATAACGCCCCCCAACTCTCGATATTGTTGATAAGAATATTTTGAACCGAATTCAACATTTTCTTGCTTATTTCTCATATTGATATGATAACTTTATTTTCCATGACACTTTTTATACTTCTTTCCTGAACCGCATGGGCAAGAGTCGTTCCTGCCGACTTCGGGCTCTGACGACTCCTTTCCGGCGTTCGTCGGTGCAGGCACTCCCCCAGAATCTCTCTGGGTGATGCCGAGCGAGGGCGCGTCGGGCTTGCGTTCTTCTATCTTTTCAGATATGGCAGGCCTTACTGTGCCGCCTACCTTATATATAGAGCCGACAATTTGGGACCGGATCGCTCCCTGGAGCTCGCGAAAAAGGCGTACTCCCTCGTTTTTATACTCAACCAACGGATCACGCTGGCCGTATGCGCGGAGGCGCACGGAATCGCGCAAATGTTCCATCTGATCCAAATGGTCCATCCACAAAATATCAATCGCGCGAAGCATCACCACTTTCTCAACATTTCTCATGCCCTCTGACCCAAGCGACGCTTCTTTTGCGTCGTACTGACTTTTGAGAAGCGATAAAACGTATTCATCAAGCGCTTCGCGTTTCTCCTCATTCCCCCCGCTGCCGCCCGCAATCTCGGTGATTTTTTTCCCTGCGTCTTCTGAAATATCCGCGATTGCGCGAAACGTTTCGAAAATTTCCTTCGGGTCCCAGTCGCCTTCAGATCGGGCACTCGTATGAAATTCAATAATCTTTCGCGCCTCTTCATCGATCATTCCCCAAATCCGCTCGCGAAGCAGCTCGCCTGCCTCTTTGGAAAAAAGAACTTCTTTTCGCATTCGATAGATCGCGTCGCGCTGTTTATTCAAAACGTCGTCATACTCGAGGACATGCTTTCGCGCATCAAAATGGAAACCCTCAATCTTTGACTGCGCGGATTCGAGGGCGCGAGAAACCATTTTATGCTCAATCGGCTGGTCTTCCGGTATGCCGAAGGACTGCATCATGCGCTTGACGCGGTCCGGGCCGAAAACCTTCATCAAATCATCCTCGAGGGAAACAAAAAACTGACTCGAGCCCGCGTCGCCTTGGCGCCCTGCGCGGCCGCGGAGCTGGTTGTCGATCCTGCGCGCTTCGTGCCGCTCCGTTGCGATTACGTGAAGCCCGCCCAGTGCCCGAACATCTTGGGCGCTTTTTTCATCGGGCGGATTTCCGCCGAGGATAATATCAACGCCGCGGCCAGCCATGTTTGTCGCAATCGTCACCGCGGCCTTTCGCCCGGCTTGTGCAATAATCAATGCTTCATCCTCATGGTTCTTCGCATTCAGCATTTTATGAGGCACTCCCTCGATCTCAAGCATTTTTGACAATCGCTCGTTTTTTGAAATTGAGACCGTACCCACCAAAACCGGCTGGCCTTTGAGGTGCCGCTCCTTGATTTCCCGGATGACGGCCTTGAATTTTCCCGCTTCGGTCTGGAAAATAAAATCCGCGAGATCTTTGCGGACCATGGGCCGGTGCGTCGGAATTGTTACGACGTCGAGATTGTATACTTTATGAAATTCCTCGGCGGAGGTCTGGGCGGTTCCGGTCATGCCCGCGAGTTTTTTGTACATGCGAAAATAATTCTGAAACGTGATCGTTGCGAGCGTGCGCGACTCCTGCTGAACCTTGACTCCTTCCCGCGCCTCGATCGCCTGGTGAAGCCCTTCGGACCACCGCCTCCCGGGCATGAGGCGCCCGGTGAATTCATCGACAATAATGACCTCGCCGTCCTTTACCACATAATCGCGGTCGCGCTCAAAAAGGGCTTGCGCCCGAAGCGCCTGCTCCAAATGCCTCACAAAACGCATTCCCCGCTCTTCATATATATTGGCAATTCCCAAAAGCTTTTCGATTTTGTCGATTCCCGCTTCCGTAATGGTCACGGCTTTCAGTTTCCGGTCTACATTATAGTCCGTCTCCTCTTTGAGCTGGGGCGTAAGCCGGGAAAACACCTGGTAGAGATCAGCCGACTCCTCGTCCGGCGCCGAAATAATCAATGGCGTCCGCGCTTCATCAATCAAAATCGAATCAACCTCATCAACAATCGCAAAATTATGCTCCCGCTGACGGAGTTTGCCCGCTTCATATTCGAGATTATCGCGAAGGTAATCAAATCCGAATTCGTTGTTTGTTCCATACGTAATATCCGCCTCGTACGCTTCGCGCCGCGACACAGGCCTGAAGTGATTGAGCCGGTCGTCTCCGTGCGGATGAGGATCTTCATAAGACGGATCATATATTCCGGAAATGTCGTGCGCGATTACGCCGACGGAGACGCCGAGCATATGATAAATTTTTCCCATCCATCCGGCGCCGACGCGGGACAAATAATCATTTGGTGTTACCAAATGCGCGCCCTTTCCGAAAAGAGAATTTAAATACAGAGGAAGAGTTGCAACAAGCGTCTTTCCCTCGCCGGTCCTCATCTCGGCAATTTTCCCCAAGTGCAAGACAATCCCGCCAACGAGCTGAACGTCAAAATGCCGCTGACCGAGCGTGCGGTGCGCGGCTTCGCGCACTGCGGCAAATGCCTCGGGAAGAATGTCGTCCAGGGTTTCCTGTCCTGAGCCCGTCGAAGGATCGTCATCCGAAAGCCGCCCGCGGAACTCGACGGTTTTTTCTTTCAATCCTTCGTCCGGAATCTTTTGAAACTCCGGCTCAAAGGAATTTATTTTTTCTACCGTAGGGAGAAGCGAATCAATATAGCGCTTGTTTGCATCCCCGAAAATCCCAGTCAAAAATGACATGCGAAATATTATACGCTTTTTTTGAAAAAAAGAAACCCGTAAGAAATTCCAAAAAAATGCTTGACGAAATACTTTATATCGCTACAATACTGTCAGAACATATATGGAGGACATTATGGCGCGAATCATGATGTTGGACGACTGCGACAAAAGTGTTTTGAACTGCCACGACGTCGAAGAAGTCATTGTTCGCGTGCAAACACCCCGCCAGTTCGTTGAAATCGTAAAGCTTTGTGCGTGGGGGGTTACGGAATGGCTCGATCATTCACCGCAGGCCTCGGAGGCCGACTCGCGACTCTACCACGAATCGTTTGCGCACCCCGTACTTTTTCTTACAAGCGGAGTCAAAGACACGCTTGTCTTCGGCGGAGGGGACTTCGCGCTTGCCGCGGAAATCCGGCGCCATCACACGGTCCGGCGAATCCAGATCATTGATTGGGACCGCGAATTCATGGAACTTGCGAAAAAGCATCTTGGAACCCTACACCGGAATACATGGAAAGACAATCGCATCAGAGTCCGCGTTGAAGATGTTTTTGAATATCTTCCGAGAATTAACAAGAAATTTCATGTCGTCTTCGGCGATCTCGTGGATCTCCCGTCGTGGAATTCGCTTTTGCCGGATGCAGGCAAGCACATTAAAAACGTGCTTGCACCAAACGGCAGATTCGTAAACCAGTCAGGAAACGGGAATGACATCGAGGCGCCCAGGAAAGCGTTTCTTGCGGGACTAGCCGAAATCGCTCCGCATTTCCGGTTCTTCTGGATCTACGGGCCGGATATCCCGTTTTTCCGCTACCGGCAGTTTTTCGTGATCGCGACTGATGACGAACGTTTCAACCCTCTCGCATTCACCGAAGCCGAAATAAACTCCCGAATCAAACGAAGAATAGGCACGGGCCTTGAGGAATATTCGGGGATCCGCCATCGCGGAATGTTTGCACTTTCTCGAAAATACCGAACCGAAATCCGCGCGGTCCTCGGCAACAAATTCCCGCAATACGAATACATCTAACAGAGTGCGAAAAACAAAGACCAGCCCAAGGGGGCTGGTTCTTTTCATTCCGTCGTGTGAATAACACTTACCGGACGATGTGGGAGTGGCGTTTTTGCCTTAAGGAAAATTCCCCTTTGTATCACAACGACTGAAGATCGTGCGGCGCCAAGAGTCGCTATTAGATACTCAGCCGCCACCTCGGGCTGAAGCACTTCTCCGCACGAGAAGATGTCAACCGCGGCATAGTGATACTCGGGCCATGTATGAATTGCAAGATGCGACTCTGCAATCACGACCACACCCGAGATCCCGAACGGATTGAACTCGTGGAACACGGTATCAACGATCGTCGCTTGTGCGCGCTTCGCAGCTTCGATCATCGCCGCCTTCACAAACTCGAGATTATTGATTGCCTCCGGATCACAGTCGAAGAGCTCGAGCAAGAGATGTCTGCCAAGCGCTTGCATATATCACCCTCCCCTCTCTCACAATGTGTGCTTCTTTCAGCATAAAAAAACTCTCTTGAAATATCAAGAAAGTTTTCCCCAAAATCTGCTTTTTCGCATCAACAACCTCCTTACATTTTTTGCCGAATTATTTGCTTTGCGTTCCGGGCGCGCTTTCGATTCAGCGATACCGACTTTTCTTTGAGTGACTTCAAACGCCCCTCGAGCTCGTCTTTCAAAGCGTCGATCGCCGCATAAATATCCTGGTCCTGGGCCTCAACGCGGATAAGCTTTTTCCCCCAGGATACGTTCGCTTCCGCATAATAGACAAGACCCTTACGTTGGTGCGTGGTTGTTCGCGCAATCTCTATTTCGAGAATGACGAGCTCATCAGCCGCACCGCGCCCGACAATCCTCCGAACCGGAGTGACAAGCTTTTTATCAGCGTACTCCCGGATCGCGGGAGTAAACGCGAGATTTTTTTGCTTCAACACGACCCTCATACGCTCATTATACTAAAAATTTTCCGCCAGTCAATTCCTGAGCAAAATACCCCGTCACCAATTTTGCGCGGTTTGAGACGACGAAGCGCTTCGTCCATGACGGGATGAGGCTATTCGCCCCGCGCGCTTCGCTTTGCCTCTGGTGTATACCTCCTTTGGGTTCCTTTTTACTCCACGAGGCAAAATTGGTGAGGGGTTATCCACAATTGACATTTATACGCATTAATTCGAAAATGAAGGAAGGAGAAATTTTTTTGAAAAAGATTTTAATGTAGTGGTTCGGTCGGCCACTGCATCTAACCTCGCGAAAACTCACATGGCACGACGACGCGCAGCAAAGAAGGCAAAGAAAGGAGGAAAGAAAAGAAGATAATTCGCCTTCACCACAAAATTAATTCCCCCGGTATATACCGGGGGAATTAATTTTCACGAAACCCGACATACTGAATTTCGGGATAGAGCTCGATACCGTATACTCGCCGCACGCCGTCCTGTGCTCTGCGGATGAGATCCCGAACGTCACGAGCAGAAGCCCCTCCTTCATTGATGAAAAAATTCGCGTGTTTTGGCGAGATAACCGCGTTTCCCGCGCGCTCTCCCTTGAGGCCCGCCCGGTCAATAAGAAACGCCGCGGGAATATTCGGGAGATCCGCTATCTCGAGGTACTCCGGAAAACGCCCCAGGAGAGATTCTTTTCCTCCGGCGGCATCCCACGATACATTTTTAAAAATACACCCGCAGGATTTTGTCCCGATATCCTGCTTTTCCGTCCGCGCACGGGTAATAGAGATGATCCGCTCCCGAATCATATCGGCATCCCCACCAGCAAGAGAAAATGTTACTGAAAGTATGATCCACTCCGGATGCGCTTTAAAAATCGAATGGCGGTATCCGAACTCACAGTCGCGCGATGAAAATTCCCTGACGGGAACTTCCCGATCGCTTGTATCAAGAACATCAACTCGCGAAACAACGTCACCCACCTCACCTCCGAAACATCCCGCGTTTCCGCGCACCGATCCACCGACAGAACCGGGAATTCCGATCCCCCACTCAAAACCCGTGAGTGACGCTTTGGACGCCGCGGCAACGAGAGCCGCCATTTTAACACCCGCTTCCGCGCGGATTGTTTCGCCGCGAACACCAATTTCTCCGCCACCAACATGAATCACAATGCCGGGGAATCCTTTATCTGATACAAGGATATTCGATCCCGCGCCCAAAATAAAAAACGGCACGCCCTTGTCGCGCCCGAACGCGACCGCCTCGCGAATCTCTTCTCCGGCGCGCGCTTCTACAAAATATCGCGCCGGGCCGCCGATCGAATACACGGTAAACGGCGCGAGTACAACGTTCTCGCGTATATGCCCGGTAGTAACACTTCGGCTTTTATTGATGTTCGTGGTACTACGTGACATAGAAAACAGCGTGACGTATTTGAAATAATAACGATGAGGATTCCGTCCCGACGATACGTCGGGACGGCCGAAGTCTACTACCGGGTATGGACCATGGTAGTTTGATGCGTTACTCGCGAGGCGCAAGAAGGGTTGACTCCAAAATGTGTCTCCCGACGTACATGTCGGGACCCCGACTTCATTATTTCTACCTCTATAGTACGTCGGGGCTTACTTGCCCTCCCACCTTTTAAATCCTGGAAGGGCCATGAAGGGTTGACTCCAAATTTGTCCTTATGTGAGTGCCTGCTTCATGACCCACCCAGAAAAAGGTGGGAGGGTGAATGAGTGCCTGCTCTGTGACCCTTCAAGAAAAAGGTAGAGAAGGTATCACTACTATATGGTAAAACGCGGTCTTGAACAAGATATTACGAAATCACAATGTCGTTAAAACCTTTCGGGTATGACGTGAGTACCTCGGAGCCGTACTCTCCGACAAGAACCATATCCTCAATCCGAATCCCGAACTCCTCACGGGGATAGTAGAGCCCCGGTTCAATGGTAATAACCGAAAATTCAGGAAGCACACACGACCGTTCGCCAATACTCAAAATTTCATGGCACTCAAGCCCGACGCCGTGCCCGGTCGAATGTATAAATCCCTCGCCTGCCGCGAAATCCGTTTTATATCCCCTCGATTCGAAAACGCGAGTAACGGCGTCATGAATATCTTTGCCGTTTTTACCAGCGCGAACCACGCCAATCCCTTTTGCTTGTGCATCAAAAACCGCTTCGTACATATTTTTAACGGATCTGTTCGGCTCGCCTTTAAAAAATGTTCGCGTGATGTCGGCGTAATATCCGGTGCTCCGAGAACGGGGAAAAATATCGCAGACAATCGGCACTCGCACGATCAGAGGCCCGTCGCCCGCAGCATGAGGATCGGCGCTAGCCGCCCCGCACGAAATAATTGATCCGGACGCGATAAACCCGCGACGATAAAAATCATTCTCAATATCATCGCGGAGCATACCCGACGTAAGCGCGCGCTTGCCGTCATACAATACGCCGTCTTTGACGGCCGCCGACGCGATCCTTTCCCGGATATGCCCGAGCGCCGTCTGGGCGGCAAGAATCGATTCTTTTATATATACAATCTCTTCCGGGGTTTTTGCGATTCGATCCGGGTACCACGGCCGAGCGCCAACCGAAACATCGAAGCGCTCGCGGAGCTTCTCCATAACTTCTGCCGGGGTATCCGGATGGAGTTCTATCTTTGCGGTATTCCGGGATCTCAAAAACGCGCCGAGAATTCCAAAGGACTCCCCCGTCTCTGCCGTATTCCGGAACTCGTCGGCAGAGACAACATCGGTGTTTTTCGCCTCCTTTTTTGCGCGATTGATCTCGAGAGACCCTGCGATCAAAACGCCGCGCCCGGGGTCATCGGGAAATTCAATGAAAAAATGCGGATCATAAAGATGCATCCTGATCTTCCAGAGAAAATCGGCGTTATAATAGGAAGAATCCGGGGACGTTGAAGCAAAGATAAGACGAGCTCTAGACATAATATTAAAAAAAAGAAAGCCATTAAAAAGCAAGATCCCCCCACCATGCACGCGATACCAAGAGCCAAACTCGAGGTATCCCGAAAATGATGGGGGGCCTTGCCGGACAAATAAGAGCTTCATTCCGGCGAACGGAAATGAGGACACTCACTATGTATATTAGTAGCAGATTTGAGGAAGAAAGTCAAGCGGCTTATGCACATCGGCGGGTACGCATGGGACTTTTGCATATTCAAATGCGTTATAATGCAAAGCAAGAGTGCGGAATTCGAACGAGAATCAGTATGAGAAAAAAAATCCTTTTTGTCATAACAAAATCGAATTGGGGCGGAGCGCAACGCTACGTCTACGACATTGCAACGAACGTGCCGCGCGACCGTTTTGAACCCGTTGTCGCAGCCGGAGGAAACGGCGCCCTTATCGTCAAATTAAAGAACGCTGGCATACGAACGATAGCGATTCGCGCACTTGATCGTGACATCTCGATTGCAAAAGAAATACTCTCTTTTTTTTCTCTCCTTGCCATATACCGGAGAGAGCGCCCGTCTGTCATACATGCGAACTCAAGCAAGGCAGGAGGAATCGGTGCTGCGGCGGCATGGATGTATAAAATCCTCTCGGGCGCTTCGCGACCGCTCGTTGTATTCACGGCCCACGGCTGGGGATTTAACGAGCCGCGGCCGCGCACCGCACGAATCGCGATCGCCGCCGCAAGCGCGCTTGCAGGAATATTCCAAGATGTGGTCATATGTATAAATGCCGCTGACGCCAAAAGCGCGCGCCGGCTCATACGAAAAGAAAAAATCGTTCTCATCCCGAACGGCATTGGCGCATTCACTGCGATTGGGCGAGACGACGCTCGCAAAGAACTCTCGAGGCTTAGCGCACGCGAAATCGCACAGGGCGAGTTTCTCATCGGAACAATTGCTGAACTCACAAAAAACAAAGGCCACGAATATCTTCTTGATGCACTCGCGCTCGTACACGCGCGCGGAATCCGGGTTTGCGCCATTTGGATCGGAGAGGGTGAACTCCAGAAAATACTTAAAGAGAAGATACGAGCACGCGGCCTTGAAAAAACGATTTTTCTTGTGGGATTTCTCGACGACGCGGAAAAATATCTTTCCGCCTTTGACGCATTTGTCCTTCCGTCACTCAAAGAAGGAACGCCCTATACAATGCTCGAGGCAATGCACGCGGGCGTTCCGGTGATCGCGACTCGCACGGGCGGCATGCCGGATCTTATCCAAGACAGTAAAACCGGCATCCTTGTTCGCCCCGCGGATGCGCGGGAACTTGCGGCCGCGATTCTGCGCGCCTCAAAGGATTCTTCGCTTTGCGAAACACTTGCCAGAAACGCCAAAACTGTCGTACAAATGGACTATACGCTCGAGCGAATGCTCTCCGCGACCGAAAAAATATATTTATCCCGTTAGAAATCCCTGCCGGCAGGCAGGACGGACGCACAAAAAGGCAATATTTATGATTCAAGGTTCAAGCATTATTATCAATAATGATTTAGAACGCGGAAATTTTTCGTCCGCGTCCTATTTCTAACGGAATGAACGGGCACAATAAAATAAAAACTGCAGTACTCATCATCGGCGACTATGTCGTCCTCTACGGAGCGCTTTTGGTAACTCTTTTTTTGCGATATTCGCAGAGTACAGATCCCGCGCCAATACCGCAGCACTTCATCCCATTTGCGCTCATATTCGTCTTCTGGCTCATCACCCTTGGGTCATTCGGACTCTACGACCTCGCGTTCATGAAAAATAGCAGGAGATTTTTGCTCCGGCTTCTTCGAGTAATGGGCGTAAATTTCGTCCTCGCGATTCTCTTCTTTTATCTTCTTCCCTTTTTTGAGATAGAGCCCCGGCGAAACCTTTTCCTCATCACCACGGCGGGGACAATTTTCATTTTCGCGTGGCGATTTTTATTCAACCTTTTTGTCACGCGCGCGGGCGTCTCCCGAGTCATATTCCTCGGCCTGAACCAAGAAATTCTCTTTCTCGCGGACTTTCTCGCGAAAAATCCCCAGCTCGGGCAGAAACCCGCGGCGTTCGTCTCCGTCGACGGGGAAAACGCTTCCCCGCTTCCACTTCCCACACGTTCGGAAAGCAGCACTATTCCCCGCGTCGCACTTTCGAATAACCTCACTTCAATTATAAAAAACTATTCTGCAGATACAATCATCATCACGCGCGAAATCAAAGAAAACCGGACATTCGTAAAAATGCTCTTTGAGGTGATACCCCTGGGCGTGTCGATCGTCGAATTCACGTCGTTCCATGAAGCGCTTACCGGAAAAATCCCGATGTCGTTGATCGAGGAGTTATGGTTTCTGGAAAATCTCGTGGGCTCGAGGCGACGCATGTATGAGTTTTTCAAGCGCATGCTTGATATAGCGCTTTCCATCGCAATCGGCGCGCCGGCGCTCTTCCTTTCTCTCCCCATTGCGGCCGCAATCAAACTCGATTCAAAAGGCCCTATTTTGTTCCGGCAAAAACGCGTCGGAAGGGACGGAAAAACGTTTCAGCTCATCAAGTTCCGATCCATGGTGGAAAACGCCGAAGCGATCGCTGGAGAAAAAGGCGGAGGACCGGACGCGCGCCACACCCGCGTCGGCGCATTTCTCCGGAAAAACTATCTCGACGAACTCCCTCAAATCATCAATATCCTCCGGGGAGAAATGTCGTTCATCGGCCCAAGGCCCGAACGGCCGGAATACGTGGAACACCTCAAGAAAAAAATCGCTTTCTACGAGATGCGACTTTTGGTGGCGCCGGGAATTACGGGATGGGCGCAGATCCATATGGAAAACGACGCGTCGGTTGAAGACGCACCCGAAAAAATGCAGTACGACCTCTACTATGTAAAAAACCGCGCGTTAACGCTTGACCTCCTGATCGCGCTCAAAACGGCGTTTACGCTTTTTCAGCGCCAAGGGCGGTAGCTCACTATTACGTGTTTAAAACACGATTCGTCCCGCCAGCGCGGGACTCACTAAGGGTCGGCGAAGTTTCTTCGACTCGCTCCCGCTCGTCGAAGACCATGCAAACTTCGCCTCCCATTGTTTTAAACACGTAATAGGCTCGCCCTAAATATTCAACCATCCAATCTTTTAAAAAGCAGGTTTCTTCGCTTGTTGCATAAGCTCTCAAAATTCCGCCTCCTATTGTCGAAAAATATATTGGCTCGCGGAAAACGTTTTTTATGGAAGATTGTATTCTTTCTTGAGCTCTTGGATCCCTTCTTCAAAAGAGATCTTCGGCTCCCAGCCGAGGAGTTCTTTTGCTTTCCTGTTGTCCGCGAGTGTTTCGTGGACTTCGCCCTCGCGCGGATTCGTAAATTCCCACTCGCCGCCGATCATTTGGGCGACCTCAAGAACGCTATAGCTTTTCCCCGTACCAATATTTATAATCTCCCCCTTTCCGACACTCGCCGGTGACATTGAAAGAAGATTTGCTGCCGCGACGTCCCAGACGTGGGTAAAATCGCGCCGCTGTTTACCATCGGGGACCACAGGCATAGGACGATTATTTTTCCTTTCCTCCAAAAAAATCCCTATGACGGTCGCATACGGCCCGTCTTTTGAGGTGGTTTGGCGCGGCCCGTAGACATTGAAATACCGAAGCGATACGGTCTCAAGCCCGTAGAATTTTGACGCCATTTGGCAATACTGCTCGCCAACGCGCTTTTGAATCGCATAGGGAATCACGGGCTCCGGAGCCATGTCTTCTTTGAGGGGCATGGGATGGCGGGGCCCGTAGGCCGAAGAAGAAGCGGAATACACCACACGCGAAACCCCGGCATCCCGCGCGGCAAGAAGGACATTGAGAGTTCCGGTGATATTTATATCATTGGTGAGCTTCGGCTCTTTAATTGAGTATTGCATCCGCGGCTGAGCCGCGACATGAAAAATGCCCGCGGTACCCGCGAAAATCGCGGGAAGTTTTTCCGCATCACGAATATCGACTTCATGGAACGTGGCGCCCGGATTCAGACGCTCGCGCTTCCCCGTCAATAAGTTGTCTATCACATGGACGTCATCGCCCCGCCGGACGAGCTGGTCTACGACGTGCGAGCCGATAAATCCCGCTCCTCCGGTAACCACGTATTTTGCCATGACAGTATGTTAATCGATTTTTGTAAATTCCTTCTTTACCTCCGGGCTCCGAACGCCAAGTTTTTTCGCAATCCACTCATAATCATGGACACTTACGTCATCGGGCGTAAGCCCTTGATCACGCAAAAGCTCCTCGTTGTATGTGCGGTCTGCAGCAAGAAGCGCACGAACCCGCGCGAGCCCCCGCTCCTCGGCGTGCGCGATTAAGCCATCGGTATCTTTCACAAAACAGTACCCTCCGTATCCGCGGTAGCCGCCGTGATACACGTCTAAATGCGAAGCGCCGATCCGCGAGTCCGCGGAAAACGCCGCTCGAATTTTTTCGTAATCGACGCCGTGGTGAGACGCAATATCGTATATCGCGTTCGCAAAAACAACTTTGCGCGCAAGGAGCACATTTCCCGCATACTTCACGATCTCTGCTTCCGTTGCCGTAAGATCGAGCGAATCAGAAGGGGAAGAAACCGACGCTGCCGGCAGGAGCGCGAGAATGTCTCCTGCCGCGCTGCGGCTTTCCGCGGTCCAACCCACGAGCTGTCGGTCGGGATACACAAAGTCTTCCCATGCGCGTTGCTCCGTCAAAAATTCGGGGTTGAACAAAAACCGATGCATCGGGAATTGCTTTTGCAGCCGTTCAGTTGTCCCGGGCGGAACCGTTGATTTAAGGATGATGATTTTCGACGACGCGAACTCCGCAACCGCCGACTCCACAATACTCGTATTCGCCGCGCCGGATGCGGCCCGCGGCGTGGGAACAGCAACAAACACGATATCGGCGCGCTCCACGTCGTCAAAAAATCCCTTTGCCGGATCGCGGTCGAATAAAAAAAGATTCTCGCCGCGCGTGAGTCCCCGCACCGCCTCGAAGTAACGTTTAAGGGGCATCCCCACCATGCCGACACCCACAACACCGATGCGCATACCATTCATCAAAAAATATAACTGATCCTCTACGGCACTTGTTTCAACGCCTCAAGAAGACGATCCACATCCGCACCGCGGTCAGGAGCAATGGCGCGCGCTTCCTCCGCGGCGCGACGCGCCTCTTCCCCGCGGCCAGCTTGGCCGAGCAATGCGGCGTATATGAGCCGATTCTCAAAGCTTGTCGGGTTCACTTCCGTAAGGCGTTTATAGACCGAAAGCGCGTTTGCGTAATCCCCCACCTGACGATAGACCTGTCCCACACGAGTAAGCACCTCCGCGTTTAATGCGCTGATTAAGAGCTCGGAACGGACTTCCGCAACAAGATCAGATTTCCCGGAAATAAGCGACAGCATCAGCAGATTCGCGCCGGCCTCGTGGTAGTTCCGGTCAAGATCCCATGCGGACCGCAGCACCTGAATCGCTTCATCGCCTCTTCCCATGCTCAAATAGAGCTGCGCCAGCTGAAAATAAATGATCTGCTTTGTGGGACTTACGCGAATTGCTTCTTTAAGGACCTGCTCCGCCTCACCCGCGGCCGTAGGATCAAAAAATGCTTTTTGAGACAGGAGTGCTCCAAGAAAAAGAAGATGCTTCACGTCTCTTCCCGGACCCACTGTCTCCTTCTTAAGCTCATCAATGGTAAATTGCAAAAATGCTCTCCGGTCACCATCGGGAAACGACTCATTTGCCGCGATGCCACGAGCAAAATTCGAAAGCTGTTCCCGCACTTCGGAGTCACCAAAAGTATTAAATGCAAGCGCCTCTTCAAATGCGGCTGTAAGTTCCGAAAGCGTGAACGTTTGATGCGTACTGGGAAAGTTGAGCGCACGGATAAGCGCTTTTGACTCTTGGATCGGCTTCACGTGAAGATAGTAACCGCCAAAGGAAAACGCCACAAGGAAAAGTGCTGTAGCCGCATACGCTTTTCCAGACGCCTCTCGCCGATTCTCAAGCGAGCGGGGAATGACAGTCGGCGTTGGAACAGAAGCCGAAGAAAAATGAACGTACGCAAGGAACGCAAAAAACAAAAGGTACGTATTCAGGTTATCGAATACGAATATGTTTTGGAAAAAGTACGAAAGAAAGAGTGCCGACAGAACAATACCGTACCAGGCGCGCAATGCGCCGCACGCCACCGCACGCCACATCATGAAAAATGCCGAGCCGAAAAGCCCGAGGTACAAAAGTAACCCAGAAAAACCCGTATTAATAAGCCAGTCAAAAAACACATTATGGGAGCGGTCAAACCACGGCTCCTGGGCGAAAAGCCCGGGTTCGAAATATTTCTGAAACACGAGATAGTAATTCTCCTGGCCCCAGCCGAGAAACGGCCGTTCGAGCGCGGCTTTCGCAGACATCTGCCATATGAGGAATCGCGACTTAATCGTGGTCTCCTGGAGCGAATATTTCGTGATGCGATTGAGCGCCGGGCGAGATAGCACAAACTCCGAATCCCGTATACTCCAGAAAAAGAACGGAAGCGCAATACTCACAATGAAAAAAGCCAGCGCGCATTTCCGACCGAGCGACCAGCCGGAATAAGGACCCATCCCGGATTGGTTCTCCAAGTCGTTTCTCCCTTTTCTATTCCCAAAGAATTGAACTTCTGCGGCTATCCGCGGCCAAAACCACACAACGGCACCGACAAACGGAATAAGGATAAGTGCCAACGCGAGGGTCACACCGCGTGTCGCCGTAAAATAGATAATCGCAAGCTCAAAAACCATTATCGCCGCGTAGAACGCGGTTCGCCACCACTTACCCCACCACTGATATAAGAAAAGAGCAAGGAGCCATACGTGAAAAAGAAGGTACGCGGCCAAGTATGTGGGGTTTCCGATTGTCGAATCAACCCGGAAACCTCCCTGCAGCGAAACGCGGTATCCCATTTTTTGAAGCAGAGCCACGTACGAGACCGCGATGCTCGCGAAAATCGTCATGTGAAAAAATACCATCCATTCGCGCTTCGAGAATACCGATGCAAGCATGACAAAATAAAGATAGAGATGGAAAAGCATCAGGAACCCTTCCATGCGCTCGTAGTTCGAGAAAAACGCGCGGTACGGATTCGGACTGAAAAAATCCGCAAGGAAGAGCACAACAATGAGTGCCGTCGCAACCTTAAAAAGAGGCGTTAGGCGCGGACGATATTCTTCCTTTAAAACAGCGAGTCCCACCCAGAACGCAAAAATGATTTCAATGATAATCCGAAACGCGAAATTCTTCCCGGTGATGAACGGGAAGAGCATGGATGATGAGACGTAGAGGGGCAAGAACGGAATTGTCCAAAGCCCGATTTTTACAATCCAGAGGGAAAATTGTTCAAACGCACTTTTTCTCATGTTCGCGGCGTATAGAATAAAGCGCTACATTATTTTAAACCATCGAAAAAAGGCATAGCGGAGCAAAAACGTCCCGCCGACGACAATAGTGCTCGAAATAAGCGTTGGAATCAGAAAAAAATCAATCAAGAGCCACAAAAGAATGATATTGAGAAGCGAAAAAAAACTGCCCATCCATGCGTAATGAATAAAGCTTTTTTCCGCAAAAAAACCGATAAGAGGTATTCGCTTCAATATTTCGAGGATGCGCGCCATATCAAAAAACACTTGCTCCAGTATACTCGCTTCCCCGCAACACTTCAATAGGGGGTTGACGATAAATTCTGGGACTGATACTGTTAAGGCAGCAACCGATGGAGGGATGTTATGGATGACGACACCGAACGCGCACTAATCAACTATCTGGCCGAGTGGAAACGATATGAACAAGAAGCGATGGGACGAGGCGCCTCCACGAGCGGATCAGGAATCATCACAAACATAGAAAAAATAGAACAAATGCTCGATCCGAAATAGCGGGGAAACCCGCTTTTTTCTCTACGTGTTATACTCTATATATATGAAACCAGTCAAACTTTCGCTTATCGCGCCGGCGCATAACGAAGAAGATAATATAAGACCTTTTGTAGAGAAGGTCCTTGAAACATTCAGGAAAAATTCGATTGAAGGCGAAATCATCATGGTGGATGACGCCTCGAACGACCGGACGCGAACGCTGCTTCACGAACTGAAGGCGCGAACACCGAACATGCAGATCATCGAAAACCGCGTCCGCATGGGAATCACCGGTTCGATCCAGCAGGGATACGACGTGGCGCAAGGAACGTACATCATCTTTCTCCCTTCTGATCTTCAATCGGACCCGGGAGAAGATATTCCAAAGCTTTTAGAACCGCTCGAACAAGGGTACGACATCGCGGCGGGATTCCGGCAAAACCGCGTGGAAGAAACGGTAAAAATCATCTCTTCGAGGATATTCAACGCGGTCTCGCGGATTCTTTTTGGCGTATCGTTTCGGGATCTTGGGTGGATCAAGGGATTTAGGCGCGACATCCTCGATGAGCTTGGACCGCTTCGCTCGGACTGGCACCGCTTTTTTTTGATCCTTGCCGCGGAAAAAGGATTTAAAATTCTTGAAGTGCCGACAACGGTCTACCCGCGAAAATTCGGAAAGTCAAAATTCGGAAAAACGGGATTTGGCCGCGCGTTCGGTGCTCTTTTGGATATCATTTCGATCCGGCTTTTGCTCTCGTTTTCCCGGAAACCCATGTTTGTCTTCGGGTCGCTCGGCGGCATCTCGCTTTTCGCGGGTTTTGCCGGCGGATCATACCTTATCTATCTCAAGATCGCACAGGGCTCCATCGGAGCCCATATCCCGCTTCTCTTCTTCGTGGTCCTCTCCGTAATCTCGGGCATCCAATTTTTCATGTTCGGCTTTATTGCCGAGATGATTGCAGGGATAAAGGAAAAAAAGAAATAGTGCACACCGTAATCCTTTTCGATCTCTATTGACTTTCGTGCGGAGACATCAGATAATACCGCAATGATCCTTTCGGAGAAACTGATGCAAAGAGACGTCGTGCATATCGTCTTCCACAGCATTCGAGAGCGCGAAGACGAGGGGTTCGGCGATCCGTGGACAACGCCGGAACGCTTGAAAACAATCGTCGGACATCTCCTCGAGAATGATTGGACGATTCTTTCATGCGCCGAATTTGTCTCGAAGCGCGACCAAGGCGAACTCGACCCCGCCAAACGATACGCGACAATCTCGTTCGACGACGGATACCGCGACAATCTCGCGGCAGCGCAAATTCTCCACGGCCTCGGAGTGCGAGCAACGTTTTTCATCATCTCTTCGACCATTCGCGGTATCATACCGGTATCCCATCGATTCCGCATAGTTCTTTCGCAGATCGCCCCGCATCTCTCGGTACAGAAAATAAAAGACAGTCGGATGCGGTTGCGCCATCTGGTGGAAGAATTCCTCGGCGACCATCCGGCGGGAAACGAACTCTTTACCCGTATTGCGCGGGTACTCGGTCTCAACGAGCAGAAACTTGTGCGTACGTTCTACCTTACCAAGAAGGAGATCCGGGGCGTAGAAGCACTCGACATGGAAATCGGATCTCATTCCGTGCACCACCTCTTTATAAATGAGCTTTCTCTCAAAGACGCAAAAAAGGAGATTGCGGCCTCGCATCAAGAGATCTCCGCCGTCGCATCTCCTCCGCGCTCGTTTGCATGGCCCTATGGCGCATGGGAGACGACGCCGGAGAAAGAAGAAAAGCTCTTTTCGCTCGCGTCGAAAATCTATGAAAGCGGCTGGGGATACCACCGTATACCGGTCGCAATCCGCGAGAACGAACGCTGGGCAATCTCCCGCATCGACGAAGCGGCATTCGAAGACGCAATAGGAATCGCTCCCTTGCCCTAGAGGCAAGGGTTTTTTGATACCGAGTATTTACGAGATGTATTCTATGGCGAGCTTCCTCCCCAGAACAGCAGACCGGAGCGCGGCTTCGCATATGTGTACGGTCGCCAGATCTTCTCTCCCGATATTTTTCTTTGCGTCATACGAGACGGGGTCATGATCCGCCAGAGAGCGAAAGAAATACGAAAACTCGTCCGCCAAGGGATCACCTTTTTCGATCGGCGGAACACGGGGTTCTAAAGAGCCGGACGCATTCCCCGCGGCGTCAATGGAAAAATCATATACGCGCATTTCCTGCTTTTCCAAATCGGCATATATTTTTTCCCGATCCGTAATCACCCAAAAATCCCGCGCTTTTTCCGGATGCACGCAGGAAAGTTCGAGCGACGCAAAAAAATCCGGATAGATGAGGTTCACCATCGCCGAATCCTCTCGCTCGGGATCCAAAAGGTTCTGCCGCTCTGCGAATACGCTCGCCGGTCGGCGATCAAGGATAAAGTTTAAAATGTCGAAGAAGTGGATTCCGAAATTGAAAATAGCGCCGGAATCCGCCCAGAGCCGATTCTTGCCGCCGATGCAACGGCCGGTGATATAATGAATCTTTTGTCCGGCGGCGAGTTTCTCCTTGAGCGCGCGCACAACCGGATGAAAACGATAGAGATATCCGACGGAAAGAACAAGCGCTTTTTCATGAGCGAGCCGCACAAGTTCTGCGCTTTGCCGCGTAGAAAGCGTCATCGGCTTTTCCACGAGGACGTGTTTCCCTTCCGCGAGCGCCGACTGCACTATGTCGAAATGAAGAGCCGTGGGTGCTGCGACCAGAAGTGCGTCAACACGCGGAAGAAGTTCCCGATAATCGGAGTAATACGAAACACCGAGGCCCTTTGCAAAATCCGCCTTTGCCGGATCGGGATCCGCAATGCCGACAAACTCACACGCGAGGCGTCCAATGGTTTTTGCGTGGTTTTGTCCCCACCGGCCGCAGCCCACAAGACCAATCTTTACGCGCTTTTTTTCTACCTCCTCCATGATAGTATGACATCCCGTACATATTCCATTTCCTTTTTCTCCATAGTTGGGAAAAGCGGAATCGAAACAATTTCCCCGACAACCCGTTCCACATTCGGCAACGATGCGGAAACGGGATACGCCGGTTGCTTGTGGAGAGGAATCGGATAATGCACGTTTGTTTTCACTCCTCGTTCTTCGAGAAATGCTCGAAACCCTTCGCGCTGCGACGCATCTTTTACCCGGACGACGTAGAGATGATAGACGTGCTCCGCCGGGTATCCCGGCGGAGGCGAGGGAAGAATCACGGATGCTCCATCAAGATGCTCACGGTAAAATGACGCGATTGCCCGACGCTCGCGATTATGTTCGTCAAGATGCGCGAGCTTTACGCGAAGGATCGCGGCCTGGAGGCCGTCAAGGCGTGAATTCGCCCCGACGTATTTGTGGCTAAACCGGCCCCCTTCTTCACCGTGCGCGCGGAGCGCTCTCACGCGTTTTGCGATTGCCTCATCGTCGGTCACTACTGCCCCGCCGTCTCCCATAGCGCCGAGATTTTTTGACGGAAAAAAGCTGAACGCGGAAGCGGCGCCAAACGTGCCGACTTTTTTCCCTTGAAACGTCCCTCCGTGCGCCTGCGCGCAATCCTCAAGGATGGGAATATTTCTTGACCTTGCGATTTGGGTGATGCGCCCCATGTCGGCGGCCAATCCGTAGAGGTGGACGGGCACGATCGCCTTTGTTTTTGGCGTAATCGCTCGCTCGATTTTTTCCGGATCAATATTGAACGTGGCAGGGTCAATATCTACGTACACCGGTCGCGCGCCCGCGCGCAAGATGGCTTCCGCGGTCGGGAAGGCGGAAAGCGAAGTCGTCGCGACCTCGTCGCCCGCGCCGATGCCGAGCGCAAGGAGCGAAAGGGTAATCGCGTCCGTGCCGTTTCCGACGCCTACCGCGAATTTTTTCCCGACCCATGAGGCAAACTCCCGCTCAAACGCCTCAACTTCCTCACCGAGGATAAAAGAGGATTTCCGAAGAACTCGGTCGATCGCCTCGTCGAGTTCGCGGCGCATCGATTCATGGATGCGCGTAAGGTTAAGAAGCGGAATGTCTTTCATGGTTACTCGCTCTCGTCTTTGTCGCCGATGGACGAAAGGCGTTCTTCCACCGTCATATAGAACCGCGCGGGATTCCCGATGACGATAACGCCCGAGGGCACGTCTTTTGTGACGACCGCCGCCGCTCCGACCAAACTCCCTTCCCCTATGACGACACCGGGAAGTATTATTGCACCCACGCCTATATAGGCGCCCCTTCGTATCACTGGCCCTGCGCGGACTTTTCTTTTTTCCGGAAGAAACGTGTATTTGAGATCAGCCATGACAACGCCAGGCGCTATTTTCACGTCATCTTCGATCACGGTATGCTCCGCAATAAAACAGCGCGAATGAATACGGACGTTCGATCCGATCGTTGCAAAAGGAGAAATCTCGGAACCAGAGCCGATCGAGACGTTCCGCCCGACTGACACACGCTCGCGAATAACGGCGTGGTGTCCGGTGGAGAACGAATCGCCAATCGTCCCTCCGGCATATACCGCGGTCCCGTGGCGCAACACAGCGCCTTTTCCGATGGAAAGCGGGAGCTCCCCGGACCGCGCCCCGCGCGGCGGAATACCCAAAGAGACCCACTCCTCTATGGTGGACCCATCGCCTACAGAAACATTGGGATGAATTTTATACTTCACACAGAAAGACCCTTGATTACACGCGCTCTTCGCCGTTTTATCCAATCATACCCTATAACGCATGAAAAGGAAGAAAGGATAAACATGAGGGAATTGACCGGGTAGCGCAGCCGTCCCTGGTCAGAAAACGCGCCAACCATGCTTGTTGTAGCATAATAGCCGATGAGCACGACGAAGACGAGCGCTGCGGCGCGCTCCTTCCCGCCACGCAAAACCGCAACCGCCGCGCCGCCGATCCATGCGAAAAATACGGCGAGCCAAAACATGCGGCCAACGATAGGAATCGCAAAATATGGCCCGAGATGCTCGCGCGCCATGCGATAAAACTCACCAAATCCTTTCGTGAATATGGTAACAAGCGGATTAAACGTGAGATTACGATCGGGGATCACACGGAAGTGGCCCAAATACGACGTATAGAGGTCTTGGGTAAAGAATGCCTGTCCTGCAACAACAAGGACCACCGTTGCTTCTTTCGGATGCTCCCGAATAATGCGAAATCCCTCTTGCGCGAGAACGCTTCCCCACCGCGGGTCCTCCCGAACCTCCTTGACACTTACGCCGTAGCGCTCGGCAATGTCGCCAAGAAGCTCCTGACGAACGTCACCAAACTCCGTGCCGGTCGCCACGGTTATGACCGAGACCGCGAAATCCGAATAGACATTGCGCAAACCAGTTGTCGCAACGCTAGCGGTCCCGAAGTAATAATAGTTCCTGATAAGCCACGGCGAGAGGATGAGAAAAAACGAAACCGCGAAGAGAAAGACCGGCAGCATGCGCTTCCGCACAGCACCCATCGCCCATAAACCCGCTTCCGGTCTTTTCCATGACAAAAGAACGGAGCAAAAAAGGATCGCTACAAAAATAAGAAACACAAATTGCCCGTGCGGACGCGTGAGCGTCGAAAAACCGAGAAAAACGGCGGAAAAAATAGCATCGCGCGACGCGCCGCTTTCGCGAAGCCGAAGGAAAAAATAGAGCGACGCCGCCATAGTGAAGCCCGCAAGCATCTCCGTTGTCGGCACAATACTCCATAAAATCATCTGCGGCTCAAATGCGGCCAGCGCCGCTGCGATTGTGCGGACACGCCGGTCCTCGGTGAAGCGCCCCGCGATCCCCCATACGACGAGAGGAAGAAGTGAACCGAGTATCACGTGAACAAGAACTGCGGGAACAAAAGACCCCGACGCCCAAAGAGACCCCGCAAGGAAAGATAAAAAAAGCGGCGGGAAAAACGCCGAGGGCTCGAAGGGCGGCTCGCCAAGGGTAAATCCATGACCCGCGACAAGGGCGTCCGCGATTTTATAAAACCGCGGAGCGTCAGAAACCAAGAGCGACTCTTCTCCCAAGAACCACACCGCCGAACCAAAGAGCGCAAGCCGCACGAAAAATGCGATGCCAATGATTATCCAAACGGCACGAGGAATATTCCTCATCATGCGCCCGCGATCATACGATAAAATTTTCTACAATAACCGTGTCTTCCGGAATATCAACCTTCGCTGTTTTCCCGATGACCGTGTGCATATGCGCGGGTTTTATGCCGTAGCCCGGACTCTTTATCGTAAGCACGTCCGCAGTAATAACAGTTCCCGCGCGAATCGCGCCGCGAGAAACAACGCTTTTCCCGTGCTTATTGAGCATGCCGATCTCCTTTTCGTCACAGCGAACTTCGGTATCGGCGACCGCCTTCTCAATGCGCCGGATCTGCGAACACATCATGGTGAATTCAAACGGATCCAAACTTACCGTCGAGTGATCCGGACCGGGAAGCGTCTTATCAAGCGTGAAATGCCGCTCAACAGACACCACACCGAGCGCAACTGCCGCTATGGTTGGAATAAATCCAAGCTCATGCCCGGAATATCCCACGGGGATCGGCTGATAACGCTCTTTGAGCGTCTTTATCGCGCCGATATTCAAATTCTCATCCGGCGTCGGGTAGATTGAAACGCACTGCTTGATGATAAGATTCCTATTATGCTCGAGGACGGTATTCACCGCGTCGTCGATCTCATCCAGGGTGGCGGTACCCGTCGACAAAAATAAGGGCTCGGGGTTTCTTGCAACGAATTCGAGAAGCGGTTTTGTGCGAAGATCAAACGACGCGATCTTCCAGCAATCCATGCCGATGCTTGCAAGGATCTCGGCGCTTTTCAAATCAAACGGAGTCACGAAAAACGCAACACCCAAAGAATGAGCATACTCTTTGAGACCCGCAATCTCCTCATCCTTCAACTCCTGGGTAAGTCGATACTCCTCGTAGGTCTTCCCGAACGAGCGTGAATGCGCCTGATTTTTTTCAAGAAGCTCTCGCGCAAAAACGTCCCGTACGGTCCGCTTCTGAAACTTTACGGCGTCTGCTCCGGCGTGCGCCGCGGCCTCAATCGAACGGCGGGCCAAATTGATATTCCCGTTATGGTTATTTCCGATTTCTGCAACGATAAACACGGGATGTCCGGGACCTATCTTTTTGTTGAAAATGGTTACGACTGGTGAAGGCGTATTCATGTAGGTATAGTAAAACCCTTTATGTTTCTTTTTCGATTCGCTCTGCAATAGATTCGAAATCGAGTTTGTGATATTGTAATACTTCGCTGTTGTGTCCGCAGGCGGGAATCTCCTCGACGCCAAGCGAAAGAATGCGCTGTCCCTTCATGTGCGGGGCAAGCGCGCTCCGAATCTGCATGCCTTGGCCAAGCGACACATAGTGATCATCAATGGTAACGACCAGTGGATACCCGTTAAGCGCCTTTGACAACCATGCGCTGTCTACCCGATTCAGCCATGGAAAATTCATAACCGCCGTAGAAATCCCTTTCCCCCGAAGAAGCTCAGCGGCTTTTACGGCTTCGGTCATCATCACCGGGCCATAGGCCATAATGAGGACATCGGTTCCTTGAACCAATAACGCCCCCTTCCCAATCTCAAGCTCATACTTTTCTGGTAGGCGGTACGGCGCCTCACTCGCAACGCTCACAAACCGGATATAGGTTGATTCCGGATTTTTTTCAACAGCCCAGCGGATTGCCATACGCGCTTCACGCTCATTTGCGGGCTCAATCGCGACAAGACCAGGTATTCCGCCGAGCGCGGATATATCCCGGACGGACTGATGGGAATGCCCCGGCATTCCTGGAAGAAGCCCGGCAAGCGTCCCTACATAAATAATTCTTTTTTTCTCAGTCGCATTATTGTATATATGCTCATTTGGCCGCGTTGAAACAAAAGCGGCAAACGAATGCGCAATGGGAAGCATCCCTTGGAGCGCAATGCCGCCCGCCATTGAAACCATATCCTGCTCTGCAATGCCGCATTCTACAAAACGGTCTGGGAATTCATTTTTAAACGCGAGAACGCCGGTATCCGGAATCAAATCCGCATCGAGCACTACCACGTCTTTCCGTTCACGGCCGATTTTAAGAAGCTCGTCACCATATGCCGGAATCAGACGTTCCACCGTTCCGGGCATAGTCGTTGCTGGCATCATCGCCGATTCGAACTGAAGCACATCAAGGCCCGTGCTTTTCAAATTGGAATTCGCCCGATCCCGTATTTCCTCGAACGCAGCGACATACTGCTCGTACGCCGGCGCGCCGGAATGGAATTTATATGTTCCGTCCGCATCCATGCGCTCCATGAAAGAAACCCCCTTCCCCTTGATCGTATCTGCAATAAGCATCTGGGGGCGGTCACCCACGGTCTTTGCTCGATCAAAAGCTTTTTTCAATGCATAAAAATCGTGCCCGTCGCAACGCAAAACCTCCCAACCAAAATCGCGAAATCTCTGCTCAATGGCACTAACGTCATTTAAATCACTTACCCAACTGTCAGACTGAATCTTGTTATGATCAACGATCGCAGTAATTTCGGAATATTTTCCGTTTACCGTCGGCTGGAGCGATTCCCAAATCTGTCCCTCTTGTAGCTCACCATCTCCCGTGAGAACATAGACGCGACCTGATTTCCCCTGAAGACGTTTTGCCTTTGCCATTCCGCGAGCCTTTGAAATCCCCATGCCCAAGGAACCGGTGTTTGCCGCGATATACGGCGTCCCCGTATCCGGATGCCCGGGAAGGCCGCCCAAACGGCGAAGTTTGTGAATCATCTCAAAATCAAGCTTTTCAAGACCTATTAAAATTGAATAGAGCGCTGGAACGTCGTGCCCCTTTGAAGAAAAATAGATATCGCTCGGGTCCTTTCCGCTTTCATTAGGGTTCCGCAATTCTTGCGTCCAAAGCCAGGTGGCAATATCGATCGAGCTGAAGCTTGACCCGATATGACCCGAATTCGTGCTTCGGATCATGTAGAGCGCGTTTATCCGGAATACGTCCGAAAGAACCCAGGCAAGCAAAAAAGGGTCCGAAATGCTTTTCCGGATCCTTTGAATTTCAGAAAGAGGAACGTAGTATAACGTTTTTTCGGATAATGCGGCTGATGTGAGTTCGCTCATACGTATTTATTAGAACAAGAAGAGGATAAAAAGGGTTTCTTAAAATGCACCAATCGGATTATCGCGAAAGATATGAACAAGAACTTCCGCGCGCAAAAATGTATCAGAAACGGAATTCCGTACACGGTCAATTTCATGCATCGAAACGCGGAAAAGCAAGTTTGCCATTGTATATTTAGAACGAATTTATTGCTTTTATAGTTTCAAAAAAATGAGGGGTCCCGCATACGCGAGAACCCCTCGGTCTTGTGACGAAACCCTCCTTGCCTACTTGGTGTAGGCCTTGATTTGCGCCTTGAGGAACATCTTAAGACGATTGGTCGAGCAACCATCCATGAGGCCGCTGAAGTGCTCGGCGCAGGCCTCGCCCATAGCCGTGAAGTAGCCGTCCTCGCCCTCGAACATACGCTCGAGAGTCGAGTCGAATGCATCCACGTGCCACACTGCCTCGGCCGCGCCAACCGCGATCTGCGGAAAGAATGGCCATCTGCCACCGCGCGTCCGCTGATAGTAGCGCATCGAGGGCAAGAGCACGAACGCCGTAGGAATGATGAGGGAGGACTTCACTCCCTCTGTCGAGTACTGGACCACCGCGACGTCTGCGCCCACGAAGTCCGGGACGCCCGACATGACGCGCTCACCGATGGTGTGGCCGATGTCCGCACGGTCGAGAAGATCCCGCATCATACCCTCAAGCTCGTCCTTCTCCGGATCCGCCGGGTGAAACGAGCCAAGAATGTATGCAGGAGGAAAGAGATGCTTGACAGATCCCACGAGCGCATCGATAGTCGCCTCCATCTCTGTCTTGTCGAACTGGTTCGAGGAAGAGGCCGCGAAGTACACGATCCTCGCATCCGACGGAAGGTTGAGGCGGCTTCGCATCTGGGCGCAGATGGCGACACGATTCTTGCCATACTCTGCGATGTCGTCGTATGACGCATTACCGAGCGCGACCACGCTGTCAGGACCAAGATCTGGCCGCGCGCGGAGCGCGAGCTTGCGGCCGGACTCGTCGAGCGTTGTGAGCCAGGTTGGCACGAGATCTCGTACCGCGGCCTCACACCCCGACATGTAGAAGTCCCCGCACCAGATGACCGGCTTCCCGGCCTTGAGCGCCGCGGCAGACGCATTCTTCCAGAGGGTCTGCGCCTTGCCGTTCGTGCCGGAGATGACAAGGGCGTAGCGGCTCACATCGATCTCCGTGGCCTCGATGAACGGGATCCCGAGGCGAGTGAGGTGCTTCTTCCCGGCGCCCTTGGGATCGAGGAAGACCTCGATCAATAGTCCCTCGCTGATGAGCTGACTCACGGGCTCCCCGATGCACTCCACCGTACCTAGATCTCCGAAGCACACCGCCGCCTTCTTTTCCATCCCTCTTCTCCTTGTCGTTCGAGTTTGGAGCTACACTGGAGGATTCCAGCAGAATATAGTATACAAATTTTCCAAAAAAAGTCAAGAAAAATCCGGTGCGTACGCGCCGGAAATCAAAACTTGTCTATTGCGTGCGGGCTTCGACTACCTCACAAACCGCGAGCTTTGCGTTTTGCGTGACGCTCGCCCAGTCGCTTGACTTCACCGCATCAGAGATGCCGAGACTCGGCACAACAAAGAGATACCCCGCGCGGAGAAACGCGCCAATAACATCAATGTCCACGCCGCCCGTCACGATGAATTCCATCCTCGGGAATATCCCGCGAAACTCGCTCAAGAACTTGAGGTTTGCTTTGATGCCCAGCGAGGGCATGGGCATGAAAAGCTTCACCATCATGACGCCGAGGCTCATCGCAATTCGTACCTGGCTATCGTCGCGAGCACCGGGGACTACGAGAACACCGCAGAGATTCGCAATCTTGATAACTCCCTCATCCGTGAGATTGCTCACGAGGAATTCCGCACCCGCGTCAATCGCGCCCTGCGCCCGTTCAGAGGTCTGAACCGTGCCCGCTCCAACGATGAGTGCGTCTCCGAAATGCCTGCGCGCTTCATAGATCGCATCGGTGTTCACGCGCGGGGGCGTGTTTTTGTACGGACGGAGAAGAATCTCCATGAACGGGATTCCGCCTTCAAGAAGCGCCTCGCCCACTCGGAGGTAATCAGAAACACTCCCGGCATTCACCGTCGGAACAAGCCCGTGCGCGCGCATGATTTCAAGGACCTCGAGCCGCCTCATCACCGCCATCGCTTCCTCCTAAAAAGATCTCCTTACGATTCGTACCGCGGAAAATAATCTCTGTCAAGCGTCGTTATATTTTTTCCGAATCGTAATCCACGCTCACCTGCTTCCACTCGGAATAAAATTCAAGCGCTTTGGTTCCGGGTTCTCTCCATCCGTTGCCCGAAAGACCGATGCCGCCAAAGGGCATATGCGGCTCGGAGCCGTGCGTCGGGCCGTTTACGCGAACAACGCCTGCGCGGCAGCGGCGTACAAATTCCTCTGCACGGTGAATTGATGCGGTATGGATCGCGCCGGAGAGTTTGAATTTCGAATCATTGGCGAGCTGGATCGCTTCTTCAAGATTTCTCACGCGATATAAAATAACGACAGGGCCGAAGAGCTCATCCAAGGAAATCTCGTCTTTCGGCGATACACGCTCAAATACCGTCGGAGAAATGAAAAACCCTTTTTTATGCATGTCGTCCGCAAGGCGCACGCCGCCCGCAAGAAGAACTCCTCGCCGCTTTTGCGCGCCGCGAACGGCATTCAAAATTTCTTTCATTCGTTTCTCTGAAATAATTGCGCCGTAGTCGTCGGTATCCGCGGTGCCGATTTTGAGCGCATTCACCTTTTGTAGAAAGAGCTTCTTGAATTTCTCATATACTTTGTCGAATACGATAATGCGCGATGCCGCGGCGCACCGCTGGCCTGCATCAACAAATGCTGCGGCGACCGCAACTGCCGCTGCTTTTTCCAAATCCGCATCATCACACACCACAAAAGGATTTTTCCCTCCCGCTTCAATAGAGACCTTGGCAAGGCGAGGCGCGGTCGCTTTGAGGATTTTCTGTCCGGTCGCGGCAGAGCCGGTTAAGCTCACAAATTCGATTCTCGGATCCGCGACCAATGGCGCGCCGATCTCCGGCCCCGTTCCCTGAAGAACAGAGATAACGCCAGCCGGAACGCCCGCCTCCTTGAAAACTTTCGCGTACCATACCGCGACATACGGCGTATATTCATGCGACTTCACAATAACGGCGTTTCCGCAGAGTAGCGCGGGAAAAATCTTCCATGCAACTCCTGCCGCAGGATTATTGAATGGTGTAATGAGTGCTCCTATACCGACGGGCTCGCGAACCATTTTTACGCTTCGATTCGGAACTGCGGTTGGAAGTACCTCGCCGAAAAATCGCCTTCCCTCGCCAGCAAAGAAAAATCCGCATTCAATCGCGGCGTCAACCTCCCCAAGGGCTGATTTTTTTGATTTTCCGGATTCGCGCGCGACGATCTCGGCAAGTTCTTCTTTTCGCGCCTGCATGAGGAACACAGCGCCGCGAAGGATCTCCGCACGCTTCACAACAGAAATCTCCGACCATGCCTCAAATCCTTTTTCAGCTGATCTCAAAACTTTTTCAACATCCCGCCTATCCCCTTTCGCGACCAAAACAAAAACCTCTCCTGTCGCAGGATTTACTTTCGGAAAGAATTTGTTCGATGCCGGACGAACCTCCTTCCCGTCTATCCAGTGAAAAATCTTCTTCGGGTAAGCCATAAGAGGGACTCTAGCGCGCAGTCCACCCGCCGTCAACCACAAGGGTTGAACCAGTCATATACGACGATGCTTTGTGCGACGCGAGAAACAATACAGCCCCGTTATACTCGTCACCATGAGCCATTCTCCCAAGGATTGTACGGGCATTATACCCGCGGACAAACTCCTCGTTTTGATCTGCATATACCCCTCCGGGAACAAGGGTATTTACCCGGATCCCAAACGGAGCCCCATATTCTGCGAGCCAGCGGGTAAAATTTAGCATTCCTGATTTTGCAACGCTATACCCAACTGGCTTAAAATACACCTCGCCCGCCTTTCGACGAAAATCGTAAATTGACTGGTCGGGGGTTACAACGCCATACGTGGAAGAAATATTTATAATACTTCCCTGTTGTCCTCCTCCTGTACGGTATGCTCGAATGAATTCTTGAGAAACAAAAAATGCACCTTTCAGATGAGAATCAAGAAACGCATCCCATGCGGATTCAGGCACGTCTTCAAACGGGCCGTTCGCTGCAACAGAGGCATCCGGCGGCGAATCAAGGCCCGCATTGTTGATAAGGATGGAAGGCACGCCAAATTTCTTTACCACCTCGTCTACCGCACGACGCACCTCTTCTTTTTTTGTTATATCAACAGGTAACGAAAGAAACCGGGCGCCGTTAGAAACCAATTTTTCGGTAGTCGGATTTTTTCTTTCCGCAATGTCAAAACTGACCACCGCGGCTCCCGCATGCGCAAGAGTCGAAATATACTGACTTCCCAACCTTCCGAGACCGCCGGTGACAATCGCGACTTCACCGTCGAGATTATACATATCAGAAATAAAATCCTTATTCATACGTTTTCCTCTCATGGAGACCCTCTTTTTATAGAACGATTATAGTCCGGAAAAGGTATTCGGGCAAGCATTTCTCATATAATAGCATTGACATCTATTACATTTCGTGTCACAAATAGGCCCAGTACCTACTACTCTCTGGAGGTGGCATCATGGAACTCTTCGGCCGTTTGGGTGATTTCTGGATCTCCTTCGGATGGCTTATCATCCTTGGCACGGTCTCCATGGCGTTCATCGGCATTTTCAAACGGGCGATCATGAAGTCGAATACCCTTTCCGTGCTCCAATACCTCATACTCTGGTATGCGATGACAACCGCACTCTTCGGGGCTGTCTATATCGCGCTCTGGGGATTTACGCTTCCTCAGCTTCTTCCGGGGTTTTTCCGGACAGTACTTGCCGGTGCGTTCGTAAACGTCGGCATCCAATTCGCAAACGCGAAAGCGGCATCCCTTGACGCAGGCGAAGTGTCGCTCACAGCGCCGCTTCAAGCAATGACGCCGGGGCTTATCACGCTTCTCGCGCTTACCCTTGGCGAATTTCCAAGTGCGCTTGGCGTTACGGGCATCATAATCATGGCATCCGGGTCATGGATTCTCATGTTCCAAAAGACCCCCCAGGGAACATACGAATATCTCGGCCCGATCCGCGAACTCAAATATCTCTGGCTACGCAATGCCACGGGCAGCGTGCAGGCAAGCGGAGTACGATCCGTCAACTCGGGAAAGGCGCTCGTTGTCCGCCTTGCGCTCCTTTCAGCGTCGCTCGGGACCTTCGGACTTCTCATGGATGGCCTCTTTACCCGAAGAGGCATAACCCTCCAAGGACTTACGCTCGGCGCACTAATCTTCACGGCAATCTTCACCGCCTCCTATGCGGTTTGGTACATCCTCAGGCCAGATGCGACTCCGGAACAAAAAGCCAAAGCAGTTCCTTACTTCATCGCCTATCCCGGCATCATCCTCTTCCTAGCCGCAAGTATCGCGTGGATTCTCCATATTCTTCTCGTTAACCCAGCGTACACGCATACCTATGTTGCCTACGTGGGGACGCTCAAACGCTTCAGCATTCTCATGTCAGTCGTTCTCGGAAACATCATCTTCCGGGAACAGGATTTCAAGAAGCGCTTCTGGGCAAGCGTTCTCATCATCGGAGGCGCGATACTCATCTCAATGGATGAGCTCCCGGCACGCCTTTCAGCAAAAATCGAACTCTTCGGATTCTAGCCAAAAACCGCCACGCGCAAGCGCGAGCGGTCTTTTTCTTACTAAAGACCTTTTGCAAAATAACATTCTGGCTCATTTCCCCAAATTTCGGCTGCAAAGGACTCATCGGAACTTACCGTACTTATATCAAGTACGCCTACATTCCTCTTCGCCCTTTTCGCTCGAAATTTGTGAAAATTATCACAAAAACTTATTTTGCAAAAGGTCTTAAATGTCCCTATCGAAGCGCAAGCGTAGCAACATCTCTTCCCTGTGCTTCCAGGATGAAATTTGCGAGATCACGAATTGCGCCGTCCCCACCGCGGCGCTTTGCGACAAAATGCACGCGTTTTTTTATTATGTCCTCGGCCTGTAGAGGCGCGGCGGCGAGCTCGACTTCCTTGAGAATCTCGTAGTCAGTCATGTCATCACCCATTGCCGCACAATCACCAAACGTAAGTCCATGTGAAGCAAGCCATGTCTTTGCTGTTTCTACTTTTGCTTTACGCTCTACCCCGGAAAAAACCGCTATCGGCTCCCACGTTCCGGACGCGACCGAAGACAAACTATTCCATTTCTTGACCAAATTTTCCAGAAATGAAGCATTCACACCAGACTCACCGGTAATACAGCAAACCACAATTCCGATTCCCCGAAGAAGAGATATCCCCTGCCCGTCCGCGTGGCTGCGGATTTTTGCAAGCGGCCCTTCGGGCCCCTCAATCACGTGGCCGGTAAAAATAACGCCGTCGCTATCAAGAACCAAGGCCTTTATCTTTTTTGCACGCTCTTGCAGTGATGCATTCATAAAAAAGTTTCGATATGTAAACTATGCATGCGCAATGACTCCTTTTTCAAGAAGCGCCTCCGCGATCGCAAAATCCAATTCCGAATCAATATCAAGGGCGTAGAGATAAGGAATAATATGGTATCCGCTTCGTTCTCCGTAGAGAAGTTTTCTCTCCTTGAGAACCGAGGTTCGCGTCACAATGATATTTCCTCGGAAATATGCTTTCTCATGTTTCTGGCGGGCATTGGGGTAGGTATTGAGCGTATAGTGGTCATGGAATGGCGCAAGAGAATCCGCATCGGTAATCCGAAGCGCTTTACCGGGATGTTGACGCGCCTCTGCCACACCCATTACGGAATCAAGCTGGGGATTCTTCAGAAGAACCTCGACAGATGCATCGATATCCTCCGTACGTTGGAAGGGAACCGTGGGAATAAGGCGAACGACGATATTGGGAATATAGCGCTCATTCGCTTCAAGCCAATTCACTGCATGAATAATATATTCAAAATCCGGAGATGTGTCACCAGAAATCTCCGCCGGACGGAGAAATGGCGCTTCGGCTCCGGAACGATTTGCAACCTCTGCATATTCTTTTGAATCAGTCGAAACAATAATCCGATTGATGTATTTCGATTCCCGCGCAGCACCAATAATCCAACTCATGAGCGGTTTTCCGCCGAGCGGACGAATATTTTTATGAGGGATTCCTTTCGAGCCGGATCGCGCTCCGATAATGGCTAAAATTCTATTG